>Ga0194135_10000342_pt1 | contig 27143 bp, 21 predicted proteins | sample LitLau_LLRF_2013_FD_134024 | JGI IMG/M metagenome (GOLD analysis project Ga0194135, IMG submission 134024) | Freshwater sediment microbial communities in response to fracking from North America - Little Laurel Run_MetaG_LLRF_2013 (version 2) | ecosystem: Environmental > Aquatic > Freshwater >... | reverse complement strand
TCTTTGCTGCAAGGAAAGGGAAGTCACAAGAGTATGACGACCGATGAACCGTATCTTCTTCGAGTGTACTACACTTCGAAACCCGTTCTATTCACGATGTGTTGTGGCAATGAGTTGTTCTACATAACAATGTACCTGATCAACTTTTATGATTCATGTAAGTGTGTGTTAAACAGTAAAAAAATGCTGGAAGTCAATTGTTGGTTAATATGTGATTGGGTCTATAGTTTTCTGGAAGTTGCTCGCTGTGGTGTGTTTCCCAGTTGCTGTTGCAAAATTCTTGATGGCTATTCTGCAAGGTTTTACGGCTGCCAAAAACTTGGCACAGATTGATCTCGTGGAGCGTCAAGCAGGAGATAAGATACAGTAAAGTAGTACAAACCCTCTTCCTTTAGTTCCGAAGTCAAAATTCTATCGATGTCGCAAACGAATTATTCAAATCAGAGTAGTTTATGGAATTAAGACTTACCAGAGTAATTAACTCAAGCATTTATTTGTCAGTATGAAATTCCGTTATGAGCATAATGATTTTCGTAACTAGCTATTTGTATAAATTGAGATCTCAAACAGGTGTCAGTAAGAAAGAGCGCAGTACTCCTATCTAGATGAGTACTTATTGTTTGGGTCAATTACTGGATATTATAATCACTTTCTCAAACTAAGTTTGTAGCTTAATTCTTACTGACGCTTATTTTGTAACAACTTTGACCAAAACCTTCCAGACTTTGGTCAATTTAACATTCTATACCAGCACAGGAAGTAGTCAAATTTTAGGTTTTATCACTATTGGTCATTCCTTTTCATACATTTCTTTTAGAGTTCTTTGGTACATTTTCTTTATTAAAATGTTTAGTTGCATAACAGCTGTTTATGCAGTATTTAAACTAAGGTAGATCTAAGTGTAGCAGAGCTGTAATTAGCTCGGGAATAGTTTTTAAATTTTCTGCATGATTAATCACAGTTCTGAAAAGTAAACATAATCACGTAATGCCAGAAGTACTTTCTATTATCACTCGTAGATTGTTGTTTGAAGCACGAAAGCCAAATTATCCTGCAGATGACTTCATCGAAACTTAGGTATAAAATAACCTTTATTGTTTATTCTAGTTATGTCCATGTACCTATGCTACACGACACTTTAATGGAGCTTTATAGAATTATAATGCTCTTGTATTACCATGTAAAATTATGCATGATATTCTCTTTGTTAGTAAGAGAAATAATTAATAAATTAAGGAAATACATTTTTCCTCAATTGAGAAATGTATCTATGAATTTTGTTGTCTGTTACAATCACACCATGACACGTTATTTCTAGTTATCGTTGTTTAGCATATCAATTCCTCTGATATTTCATCCGCCAGTTGTAAGCTGTAACTGTTACAATTCCGCTATCGTTTGTTACTCATGTCCTACTAAACCGCTTAACTGAAGACCGGTAATCTATTCTTGTTAAACAGTTTCAAGTTCACTATTCACCTGTTCCTGTTCGGCCTTTGACGTTTGACATGGGTAAAATTAGAATTGTACTCAGTTTTCATTGACTAAAATGTGGGTTTCTATAATTTCGCTGACATTTCTCTGGTTGTAATTAAGTTGAAATCTCTGTCTTATCAGATTGTTTTTATCATTTGTGTATTACCCAGCATTTGTAATGTAATTAATAACAACGACTGGTGTTTGCAACATGTCATGCTTGTAGAAATCATAAGCTGGTTATAGCAGCAAACGAATATTTGTTGCACCACATCATTAGTCTTGGTAAACAAGGAGCAAGTGATTGAAATTAAATCAAATCATGTTTCGATATCAGAACAAATCAATGAGTCAACTGAACATGGAATTGCCGATCGATGATTTCGGTACGATTGATGCATAGAGATCAAGTGCAAGTTCACCCCATTCTTCCGTTCAGTTATCGCACTTCAAATGATTGACATATTTGCCAATCGAAGTAATTAGACTGAAGTCAATCGTTGCACCATCCTTTCATACAAGAAGAACCTCTGAGAGTCAATGCTGACTTTAGTGAGGTGTCTGACGGTACACCTAGCAGCATTTCTAGAAGTTCCCACAGTTGTTTACTGCCTTCACCTTCTTCCTACGAACTTCCGCGTGTGTGTGTGGATGGTTGTCCCAGGAGCACATCCTTTGATTATTGTTCACAAGATTCAAGAAGTCTCACGCAGTCCAATCTATTCTGACTGAGCCTCTTGTCCGGATTAGAAGGAGTCATGTCGGAATACATCTTCGGACTTGTCGACTGTACGTTTACTGAAGTTTCACTTTCCCCAACTTTACTTTCACACTAGCACTGCAATCATTCCTTTCCAGACGGTGTGGTCATTGGAACGCTTCTGTTCTCTGTTCTCATCGGAGTCTACTATGGATTCATTGCAAAGCAGCAGACAAACGAAGACCTTCTCCTTGGAGGAAAGTCCATGGGGATGGCTCCCATTGCTTGTAGCATGTTGGTTACATATCTCAGCGCAGTCACAGTTTTGGGTAAGTTGAAATTTATTGTGACCCATAGGCCAAAATGTTTTACACACATATCTATCTAAATTGCGACACCACCAGGATACCCTGCTGAAGTATACGGCCACGGGATTCAGATATTCATGAACACGGTCACATTTGTCCTGGTCGTTCCATCCAGCATTTACTTTTTTATGACTATTTTTTACGAAATGCAACTCACAAGTGTATACGAAGTAAGTTATTTGTTCTTGAAAGTGGTCTCTGTGCTTATAAGGACATATCTTTGGATGATCCTTTTTGTATTTAAAGTACTTGGAGCACAGGTTCAATTCTGTGTTCGTGAGGCTCTTCGCGTCATTCATATTCATCTTACAAATGACCGTTTTCATGGGAGTTTGTCTGTTTGCTCCGTCAATTGCTATGAAAGCATTTATCGGACTCGAAATATGGCAGTCAATCGTTGGACTCGGACTTTGTGCGACTATCTACACGAGTATGGTACGTGAATATCTTACACAATATATCACTTGAGAGAACTGAATCATTGTGACTCTTTTCGTCAGATGTATTGGCTCTCCAATTAAGTTTTTTTCTTCTCTTGTAGGGTGGTCTTAAGGCCGTCGTGTGGACGGATGTGTTCCAGTTATTTATGATGCTTGCAGGGATGTTAGCCATTATTGTACAAGGTACTAACAATTGTATATAGTAATTTTGTTATTCAAATGTATGATACAAACGGGTGCTACATGAAGGATTGCGAGTGCAAAAAACGTCTGTAGATATGCCGTTTTTTTTGGAAAATAAATGTTTAACGTTTGAAAATTTAAACAGGTTTCTTAGCTTCTGGAGGAATCACAGCGGCTTTTGAGAAAGCAGAGGAACATGGGAGATTGGACTTCTTCAAGTATGAATGTATTTTAATGGCAATTCGATAGGAAGGTCAACGGCTGAGTAGACTTATTATTATTATTAACTATGGACATGCAAAATTTCTTCGCAGGTTTACAATCGACCCATTCATGAGACATAACACGCTGAACTTCCTTTTGGGAACGGGTTTTTCTATATTTACTTCTTTTGGTACTCATCAACCACAAGTGCAGAGGTATTGCAGTCTACCGTCATTGAAACATGCCATCGGGTACGTGAAATCATGTGTAAAATGCTTGTTGCGTCAATAAATACATGAAATAGTGTGTATACGCATGTAAACTAATTACACGGTCAAGAAATCGAACGACTACTCCATCGGATGACTTACTGTGTCTTGTTTCATCTCAGGTCGACTATTTTTGCCATTCCTCTGAATGTATTCACCGTGGGATTGTGCCTGCTCTCTGGAATCGTAATATTCTCAACATACGCAGGGTGTGATCCAATTGCATTAGGAACGCTCAGACGAATCGACGGAATTGTTCCATACTTTGTTAAAAATGAACTTGGACATATTCCTGGGATGATGGGACTGTTTACAGCTTGTGTTTTCAGTGCTTCTTTAAGGTAATAAGTAACGACACACTATAATATGGCAAACAAGTTCTCCTTGCATTGCCCTACGTGTTATCTCTGAAATGAATGAGTCGCATTAACAGCCATTACCAGCAAATTACATTGTAGTGGTGAATTATGAGGCATTTTTTCATCCATGGGAAATCCTTAGCATTAATTTGATGATTAGTTAAAGAGAGAGAGGTTCAACTTTCAAGTCCTCCATAAGAATTTGGGTTCTCATGTCTGCGTAGCAATTGAGATGTCCAATGTTACCAGTACATGCCACAGTGCGTCTTTAGCGGTGAAGTGTTCATTGTGCAGTGTCAAAAATGATTAGCTGTTAATTTAAGTTTACCATTGAATTATTCTAAAATTGTGTTCGCATGCATAACTTTAACAGCAGATTATTATAGCTGGCTGAATCCGAACAAGGAAAGTCACGACTTGACTCTCTATAATATTGCATAACAAGAACAAACATATATTAATTGTATTTTAAAGCACGTGTTGATAACGATTATATTGCTTTCAGTACTTTATCATCGGGACTAAACTCCTTGGCTGCAGTGACATGGCAAGACTTCTTGTTCAAGATTCCATGCATGCGTCGAATGAGTTCTACTGGACAAGCTCATCTGATTCGTTTCATAGGTTAACAACAATTCCAATTAACATTTACGAAGAAAATGCCAAAGAATTATGAATCATGATATTATGCTTTCAATTTTAGCCATTGTCTATGGGATTTTGAGTATCGTCCTTGCATTCGCAGCCCAAGGTATGGGATCAATCTTATCAGCCACTATTACAGCACTTGGCGCATTAAGCGGGCCACTTGGAGCTGTTTTCGCTATGGGAATTCTGATGCCATTTGTGAACAAACTTGTAATTAGCAATAGCAATTCAGTCCTATATTTATTGCCTACTCCGTTCATGTCTACGTTACAAATGAAGATGATATGCTTATTTGTTACAAGCTATAACTATGTTATGTGTGTATTCAGGGTGCGATCAGCGGAATGGTTTCCGGCTTTTTCATTATGATCTGGATTACCATAAACGCTTTTATCTTGGACAAGTCTCATATTCCCCTGCCGTTTAGTGCCGACGAGTGTTCAGCGGAGATGCTGGAGACGATGGTTACGAGGAACACGACTGTTCCTAGGCTGGAAGACTTGGACTTGTGAGCTTTATAAAACTGATAAAATGAATTATGAATAACAAGAACTATTTAAAAAGAGGATTTCAAGATAACCTTGTAATCTTATAACAATGACTCACTTGTACTATTGAAATTTAGACAATGGCCAGAGAAGTTGTATACTTTGAGTTACATTCTGTACCCTTTTGTTGGAGGAATGATCACAATTATAATATCCATGATTGTGAGTATATTTTCAGGAGGTGACAAAACCATATATATATATATATATTATATATGTATACTTAACATGTACAAGTTGGATAATCTCTGGCTTATATGAGCATTTGTGTGCATCTCTTAAAACTCAAACTTTTTTGGTCTGCAGGCCTTTCATCATCTCACAAAGTTGATCCCAAATATTTACACCCGATTGTCCGTCCTCGAGAGAAGAAGTCAATCACGAGGAGTGGAGATAAAGAATTAAAATACGTATCTGCTTCTGGGAATTATATGAGAGTTCCAACTTCACCTTTGTCCCCACCTCCGGACTATGAGAAAGTTTCAAGGGAGACTCAAACCTCAGGATACTATTACTATGCATATGATACAGAGTCTGCAACTCCACCTCCTCCGTATTTAAACTTGATCAGAACTCCTACTCCCCCTTCATCCCCAGAGGAAGATGAAGATGAGATTCAATCCCCGCGTCCATTGCTGTACAGAAGTCCGTCTCAGAGTGCCAGAAAGTAAATGAAGTACTCAACAGAAAAACAAAAGCTACAATATATTTATGTATAATTTATACTAAACTAACGCAACACAATTTTCCATTAAAGTTCAAAGTACATACTACAAACAACAGAGAATTGTAGGGTTTTATTAGTTTTATTATTCAGTCTTCACGTGGACCTTCTTTTGCCTACACTTAATCAACTCTATCTGTCGCATGATGGTCACTCTTTAATTGTTTTATTACTTTTGAACTGATATTCAGTTGCCTTGTGGCGACATGAACTTTCCCAAACTGGTGCGAGTGGTTATGTGCACGGTATAGCTTATCCATTTATATACCTGGGTTGTGCAATCTTCTCTTTCCTCGGGTAATCAGGGAGTAATCTCAAACAATAAAAACTCGTAGTTATATGCAATCCGTTGGATAAGCTGGAGTAAGATACAAAGAGCTATTGTTTCAAAAGTTAGTGTGATAAGTCTGGTGGACACGGACACCTCAAATTATCATACTTTTCTACGATTGTGTAAGAGATCTGGAAGAACCTTTTTCAGAATTTCAGGACTTGAATATCATATAATCCAATATGTTTGGAGAAAATCATTTCGGGATTGCTGACTACATTTGTAAGTTCTTAAAATTAGATAAAGCTGAGCTTGAGAATACATAATAAGTTATTGAATACCTTGATGAATCATTTGTAGCTGTGGTTGGAACTTTGTTGTTCTCCATGGGAATAGGAGTTTATTATGCATTTATGGGGAAACAGACGAACGAAGAAATGCTTGTTGGTGGGAGGAGTATGAAAGCACTCCCGATCGCGTAAGAAGTTTTAATTTTTGTCACTGAAAAATTGTAATAGTCATTGCTTTTTTTACATTGCAGGATGAGCATGCTTGTCACATACCTCTCAGCCATTACAATTTTGGGTACGATCAAATTGATTAAAGCAATTGATTCAATATAGTTCAATATTCATATAGAAATCAATTCGCTCTATATACATTTTTTTAATGAGGTATATAGGCTATCCGGCTGAAGTTTATGCACATGGAATTCAAGTACTGATGATGACCATCATGGGATTTGTATGCGTTCCTTTGAGCACAGTACTTTTTGTAAAAGTATTTTTTAAGTTGAAATTGACGTCAGTATATGAGGTTAGACATTATAATTTGCAAAGATGGGAGATAACTTGAAATATAAATAGCTCTATGTATTGTTTTAGTATTTAGAGCTGAGATTCGATTCAATTATTGTTCGGTGGCTTGCTTCGTTTACATTTATTTTACAAGTCTGTCTCATCAATGGAGTTGTCTTATTTGCACCTTCAATTGCTCTGGAGGCGATTGTAGGACTTCCAGTTTGGATTTCCATTACTGGAATAGCATTAATTGGAACCGCTTACACTGCTGTGGTAAATCAACGATGAGTAACAATGGAAGTAAAATCATTTTTGATAATCGGTAAAATTTTATAACGATTTCCGCAGGGCGGCATCAAAGCAGTCGTCATCACTGACTGTTTCCAATTCATAATGATAGCTGTGGGCTTGGTCTCAATTATGGTGAGAGGATTTATTTCTGCAGATGGAATTGTAAATTCGTTTGAAATAGCAGAAGAGAAAGGAAGATTAGTTCTATTCGAGTACGTAGCACATTAAAAATCATACAAGCTCAATGTGCTAAACACGTTCTACAAGGGTTGATTACTAATTATTACAGCTTCACGTTTGACCCTTTCATGAGGCACAACTTTTGGAACTTTTTCTTTGGCTTTGGGTTTACTATTACTTCTATGTATGGCACTCATCAACCTCAGGTCCAGAGATATTGCAGCTTACCTTCTGTTCAACATGCTTTTAAGTAAGTACATGGCAAAAATGTCAATTTAAAATGAAACTCAATATAATTCTTCATTTCATATTTTAGAGCATTATTGTTGACAGTTCCTATGAACTTGTTTGTAATGACGATTGTGATAACCACAGGAATCAGTAGTAATTAAGGCATTTGAATACTTCCAATGATTATATAGTTAGAATTATTTAAAATGTCATTATAATTTCGTATCTAGTTTTTGCCACATACTCTGGGTGCTGTCCGATTCTACTTGGACATATTAAGAAGGCAGACGCAATTGTTCCGTATTTTGTTATAAGAGAACTGGCCTTTATTCCAGGAATGATGGGAATTTTTGTTTCTTGCATATTCAGTGCTGTCCTTAGGTAAGCCCCGGGATCACTTGCAGATAAAATACATATTATTATATAACACTTGGCGAGAAAAAAAATGCTAATCATGGTTTTATTGTTGATTTCATGTAGTTCGATTTCGTCAACTTTCAATTCTTTGGCTGCCGTTACTTGGGAAGATTTTTGTCTTAAGCTCCCATATTTCTCTAGCATGGGGCCAAGTTCACAAGGCTCATGGATCCGTGCGCTTTGTGCGTTAAGCAACTTCAATAGTATTGATTTAAAAATGTAAAATACGTGCAATTTTTAAACTTTTTAATATGACGCAGCTTTTGCATACGGGATTCTTTCTGTTGGAGTCGCTTTTGGAGCACAAAATTTAGGTTCGATTTTTCAGCTCGTGATGACTTGTGTCGGTAAGCCTTATGCTGAAAAAGTTTTGTCTCATCTTCCCTTCGATTAAATGTACTATTTGTATTGAATCACTCGAAACATCCATGTTTTGTTTGAAACACAGGAGCGACTTCTGGACCACTCGGTGGCATTTTTCTATGCGGATTGTTTGTTCCGTGGATAAATAAATTGGTAATTATGATATTTTATTTGAAACCATACATTTTTGTATCAAAGCCTATTATGCACTACTATATAAAGAACTACAACATTACAGTTTCGATGACATTTCAGGGAGCAATCGTAGGGATGGTCGTAGGCCTCATTTCAATGATGTTCGTCGGAGTTCAAGCATATATGCTGCAGCAAGTTCACAACTTTAACCCGATGTTACCTACGGACCTAAATGATTGTCCTGCTGGAACTGACTATTCTAAAGCAGTCAACGACACAACTAAAATGTACACGCTATCTGAACTGTAAGGATTATACAATTAAATCCTGTATAGTATGCTAATATTTATTATTACTAATAATTATGATATTAATTTTCAGAGAATGGCCGGAGAAAATTTACACCCTGTCTTACGTTTTATATCCCTTCGTTGGAGCAATTATTACCGTGTCGATTGGACTAGTTGTCAGTTTATTCACGGGAGGTAGGATTTAAGTCCAGATTTAACAGTAATTAAGTGAATTTCAGGATAAATATAGGTAATTCATTGTTGCACTTTTTCGCACAGGGTTTTGCAGTTTCCGGAAAGTCAATAAAAAGTACGTCCATCCCTGGTTGCACGGAATCAAGTTTGACGATGATGAAAAATATTCTCAGTCGAAATTCAGAGAACTACAGTTTATCTCTAGTCCTGTTCAATACCCTTACGATTATCATAAAGTGACGCCTGTATCGCAAAAATAATAATAGAGTTGTTTATTAAAAATATTTTTGCAAAGAAAATAATTAAAGGAATCACGTTTTTAGCAATTTTTCTGTCTTTTAGTCCATGGTATTCACGACTATGAATAATTATTCAGAAATCATTAGGTTTCAACTGCATCATTGCCTATAATTAATCCATTCATGAATTTCTTTCTTGTATGCACAATTGCGTCCACTTTGTTACTGTTTAATTTAGTATCATTAAAAATTGGTGAGCATATTTCCAGCTCCATGCCAGGCCTACCGTTTTATTGAAAAAGACGAAAAAGTTGTCACGAGTTCAAAAAAAGTTTCCACTGATAAGGTTGCGATAAACTATACAAATAAGGTTTATTATTGTCAATTTACTTGTCACTTAGTTTATTTACCGATTTATTCCCTGCGTGTACATTTTCCCTTTTTAATCCAAACAATGCATTTATAGCAAATAATTTGTACGGTTAGGGTTATCAGGTGTATAAGTGTGAAAAGAAATTATGTATCAAATCTTATTTGATTTGGAATTTGGATTAGCGAGAGCTTAAAAACAGAAGTTTGATCAGTTTGCGTGAGCAAAGTTTGTTCTACAAGTAATCTCGAGTCGTAAAAACGATTGTAAACACAAGTAATCAATGCATGAGACACCATTTTTTAAGTTATATAACTTTTTCATAACTCTAAGCAGAAATAGTTATGGTCTTGTTTTCTGGTGTAGAGCTAAAGAATAAGTTAACATATATTTTAGTTGACTTTATGTTATTAAATTTTTGACTTTTCTCAGCTTCAGTTTCAGATTAATAATGTTCAAGGAGAACTTTTTAGGCTTTGCAGACTACTTGTGTAAGCGGTTACAGTTTACATTAATATGATTACGCAGTGATATAAAAATACATTTTCGTGTCAAAAATCTCTGAATACTAATTATACTTAAGAAATGCATCTCTTTGTTTAGCTGTTGCTGCAACTTTACTATTTTCAATCGGAATCGGAGTTTACTATGCCTTTAAGGGGAATCAGACAAATGAAGAAATGCTTGTTGGAGGCCGCAGCATGAGTGCTCTTCCTATTGCGTATGGAATACATGCATTCTTTATTCTTATGAAATTCCACAGGAAACGAATTCAACTTTCATCTTTGATTTGCATCTTTTGAATATCCGATCCGATTTCCAGGGCGAGTATGCTGGTTACTTATCTGTCAGCTATTACAATCATAGGTTTGTCCGGCTTGTATTAAAGACCAGTTGGGCATAATTCATGAAAAGATAATGCCCTTATTTTCATGTATGTTATCACAGGTTACCCTGCAGAAGTTTACGCTCATGGAATTCAAATTTTTATGATGACCGTATTAAAGTGTGCATTTGTACCCTTAAGCATAATACTTTTTGTCAAGGTCTTCTTCCACTTAAAATTAACTTCCGTCTATGAGGTACGAAATGAAATAAGAATCTATAAAGTCGTGTAGAATTTCTTATTTGACGTTTGAACTATTTGACAGTACCTGGAGTTACGATTTGAATCCAGAGGGGTCCGATGGCTGGCATCGTTTACATTTATTTTGCAAGTTTGCCTTGTCAATGGAGTAATCCTGTATGCCCCCTCAATTGCACTAGAAGCAATCGTAGGTCTTCCCATTTGGCTTTCCATAATTGGAATAGGATTCATTGGGACCGCTTACACAGCTGTGGTTAGTGAAAAACTCGTTACGTACCACTCGATTGAGCTTCATTGAAAAATAATTTTCAAATAATTTCTAAATGTGTTTGATTAGGGTGGTATCAAAGCAGTAGTAGTAACTGATTGCTTTCAATTCATAATGATAGCTGTTGGGCTGATCTCAATCATGATTAGAGGTTTTGTTTCTGCTGGAGGAATTGCGAGCTCTTTTGAAATAGCAAAGGAAAAAGGAAGAACTGTTTTATTTGAGTGAGATGTGAATTTTTCTGGATTGCATAAAAAGTGATGGTAAATCATGCAACTCACAAACTCTGAAATTATTTGGTCTTATCTTCAGCTTCACATTTGACCCTTTCATGAGACATAACTTCTGGAATTTCTTTTTTGGATGGGGGTTCACTGTCACATCTATGTTTGGCACTCATCAGCCTCAAGTTCAACGATACTGCAGTTTACCTTCAGTGCGTCATGCATACAAGTGAGTGTTGATGTTTGGAACAATTGGAACCTAACCAAACTAATGAAAGAATGAAAGCTATGAATAAATCTAAACCTCATGAACTACTTGTGTGCATTGCAGGGCTCTACTAATGACTGTCCCAATGAGTGCTTTTACAATGTCGATTGTGGTCCTAACTGGAATAAGTGGTAATTTGAGAAAAATGTACATCTATATTTAAAAAATTCGCTATATTTCTTACCATGAACAATATTCTGTAGTGTTTGCAAAATATTCCGGGTGCTGTCCTATACTTTTAGGACAGATTAAGAAATCTGACTCAATTGTGCCACACTTTGTGACTAATGAACTTTCATTTATACCTGGACTCATGGGAATTTTCGTCTCTTGTGTTTTCAGTGCAGTGTTAAGGTACTATAAAGCTGTTCGGTACTTAAAACTCATTTTTATTTATAACTTCTGTTAATGTTGACCATTGCATGCATTTCCTAGTTCCATTTCTTCCACTTTAAACTCATTAGCTGCAGTGACCTGGGAGGATTTCTTATCTAAAATATCCATCTTTGCCAATATGAAACAATCTAGTCAAGCATCATGCGTCCGCATCTTATGTAATTATAACTAAACTATAAACTACATCTGTAATTTGTAGTTTCTGATTACAATTTCAACTTTATTGTATCGCCTGATCAATCATAACTTATTGAAATAACTTTGCAGCTTTTTTCTACGGCTTTTTAAGTATCGTCATTGCATTTGGGGCTCAAAATTTAGGATCAATTTTCCAACTTGTGATGACTTGTGTAGGTAAGAATTAATATTATAAAGCTGCCAATAACAGTTATAACCGAAGTCTGAATTGATGACTTTGAAATAAATATTGTAGGAGCTACTTCTGGTCCACTAGGAGGAGTTTTCTTATGTGGTCTTTTCCTACCGTGGATTAATAAAGTGGTAACATTTCCATTCGGCATTAAGGATGCAGAATACAATGCAGCAAAGAACTTATCAGTCCCTGACATGATAGATTTGAATTTATTGCTGTTTTAGGGAGCCATAGTAGGGATGCTATCTGGACTCATATCTATGATGTTTATAGGAGTGAATGCTTTTTTACTTCAGAAACGGTTTAACCTGAATCCCATGCTTCCAACAGACTTAGAGGATTGTCCTGCAGGAACAGATTTCTCTAAAGCTTTGAACTCCACGTTACAAGAAGTGCCAACTGTTATGTAAGATATACCATGACTGAAAATAAGACCAACTGTCTTTTCATTTCGGAATCTTCTTTCTAAATTTCAGAGAATGGCCAGATAAACTTTACACACTATCCTACATTTTATATCCATTCATAGGCGCTCTAATAACGATTTGTGCTGCTATAATAGCGAGCCTTTTTTCAGGAGGTATAGAATTCACACTTAAAACAGAAGGGACTTATCGACCAACTAGTGCACTTAATTAACGTGTAAGCCTATTCATTTCAGGATTTGGTTTGTTTCGATACGTCCCCAAAAAATATGTACATCCCTGGATTAATTGGTTGTGCATAGAGCCCGAGTCTAAGAATTCTTCTTCCAGCAATGATACAGAAGCCCCAGAGTTGGAGCCATTAAATTGTAATAAAAACTTGGCTCAGGTCAGTTCAAGTATTTCAATTCCGGTTCACGACAATGAAACAGAGTCTATATTATTAGCTACTATGTCACAGAAAATTGCTGGAGCTGGTGAGAAATAACCAGTCTTTGAATACAGGTTGGTATGTATACAAAAAATTATATGTAAATATCGAAGCGATTTTTTGATTGCGTTAGCTAACTGCGTCATATTTTAAAAATTAAAATTTTGTCTAACACGAATAACACAGACAATAATTGAGTTGAGCAATAAAGCTTCTTCAGTCTTCGTCACTTGAGTCATCAAATTGAATTACTCGTTTTCGTATTTTCTTAGGTACATTGTTATCTGCTTCTTTACTACCCATCGCTGCTTGCTTTTGGCGGACGTGGCGCCGAGTCTGCCTTCGCTTAGCTGATCCAGGGTTTTCATGACGGATTTGTTCTTTCGCTACATTCATTGCTTGCGTAAAGACTCCAATATCAGCATACTCGACGTCATCATTAGTGACACAAAATGAATCCTAAATAAATAAACAAATATACATTTGTTTGGTCTTTGTTATGCCTAGGCAATGTCAAGTGCAATCGAAGGATTTATAGTACAATCTACTTACGCTTTCGAATTCAGCTTCAACTTCCTCTTCCTCCACAAAAGAGTCGTTGAACACAGGAGGAGGCATAAGAGGACGGCGAAAAGGCATGGGCTCGATGTCTCTCACTGACCTAATATATCGAACTTGCTGCCTGCAATGTAGTTTAATTTTGTATAAATTATTTGTCCTGTTATTGTTAATTTTTCCAATGAATTTCTCTCTAAGGTTTGTTTTACTTACGAATCTGTGACAATGTCACTGTCATCTTCAGGTACTACAAAGGAATCATCAAAATCGTCGAGTCCTTCGAACTCATCATTTTCGTCCATTGATGAGCTGTCATCTTCGGCATCAGCTTCTACATCTAAGAATGGGTTACCATTTAACTTTCTCCTCTTTCTACGGGGTTTGGACGGCTTTGCACAAGTAGAAACAGAAGGAAGAGAAATACTGGATGAAGTTGAGTCCAAGGCAGGCAATGACTTTTTCTTGAAAGTGAACTTCTTTTTGAAACTTGAATTAGTTGACGTGCCGAGAAACGTACATTCACTATCTTCGGCTGGTTTGTCAACAAATGGAGATTCATTGAAGCTTTGTAACACTTGTTTGGCTCCTTCTGTTGGACTTGAAAAAGAAGTACCATCTACAACAGTAACAATTTTTCCATTGGGATCATTGGGATCGAACATTTGGGAACATGCTACAAGTAAATCCGTATCTCCTTCTTGAACACGTTTGATTCTATTCTCAAGCCTAAATTGACTTAAATCTGGAGACAAATCACTCGTAGGACTGTTGTTTCCAGGTACCTTGGTCTTCGTCGGAGTTAAATAGCAGGAAGTATGACTCTGGCACACGTCTGAAGGTTGTTCAGCAGTAACACCCGTATTTGATAAATCCTCATCATTAAGAAACTCTTCATCACTTTCAAAGAGAAGCAAATCATCCTTGAAAAGATTTCTATCAACTTGCGATTTAGTTCGAAATTGCGATTCTTTCAACGGGTCAACACTACTCTTTACTCTAACTGGACAAGAATCATCTTCAAAGCTGGTAGAACTGCCCTCACTGTCTTGTCTAGGCATATTTGTTGGAACACTTAGTATGGTCCTTTCTTGTTGAACTCCACGATAGTTCAGGACTGGACTACCGAATTTTTTATGACTGGTTTCACTTCTTGGTCGAGGCATATCTGTTGGAACACTGAGTATGGTCCTTTGTTGTTGAACTTCTCGATAGTTCAGAACTGGACTACCGATTTTTTTATGACTGGTTTCACTTTTTTGTCCACGCATATCTGTTAGAACACTTAGTACGGTCTTTTCTGGTTGAACTCCACGATAGTTCAGAACTGGACTACCGAATTCTTCATCACTGGTTGTGCTACTATCGTCTGCTGGCAGTTTATTAGGGCAACAATTGTCTGTTTCACCATCCCAGTCATCTTCTAAATTCAGGTCATTATCATCGTCAAAAATGAAGCCGTCGTCCATGGGGAAAGGAATGTCTTCATGTGGGTTTTCTCCATTATCAACTCCGACTCCACCGAAATTTTGCACAGAGTTGTCCTGGCTTTCAATGAATGGAACTTGTACGGGTGGCAGTGACGATTGACTAGCTCGATTTCCACACTCGCATATTTCTTTAAACGGAGATACTAGTTTTATTGTTTCCAGTCTCTCTCTTAAACACTCTAATTCAAAGTCGCTGAGCATTGAAAACTGGTTGATTTCGTCAGTTCGGCTTGAACATACTAATGGAATAGGTGGTAGCCTGGGAATATAGATACACGGCTTTGTTGTAACAGTGGACGGGTCCACTACGTCAAATATATCGTTGAGCAGAGCATATTCTCCATTGTAGCCGAAGTCAGCATCATTAGAATCCAGATATCCAAGACCTTCCAAACTAACTTCGTGCTCTTCATGATTATCATGCACCTGTACACGATCCTGATCTGGAGAGTGTTGAGCTGCTGCTGGCCGCTTTTTAGATCTCTCAATCAACGCTTCGAAGCACTGAGTCAATGAATACTGGGTTGAACCACATGACGATGACACAGAACTAGCTTTTTTAGCTCCCCCCTTTGCATTCTTAACCTTTGGAACTGATTTTGATGCCTGTTTTTTATTTTTTCCTTTCATCTTAGGAGCAGGTTTTAAAAAATCTCCAGCAGTATCTGTAATACATGACATATTTAGAGAATTAAGTATTTGTTCAAAACTGAAGCTATATTTAGAATTCAAATCATACCATCATCGTCATCATCGATTGTGATCACGTCATCTCTTGTTGGACTGTTTTCTTGTTCACACGTCAAAATCACACTCATCTTAAAACACTCAGGTTCAATTCCTACAAAATATGTTTGCAACAAAATAATCTTCGAAACAAAATAATTTAAAACTTGGTATATTGATTTTAAACCTTTGGGGACCATCCGAGGACTAGATTTATATAAAAAGGGCTCCAGTTTAGAAGGGTCAGTAATATTCTTGCTTATGCTATTTTGCAGACTAAATCCCGCACTGTAGTTCTGCAAGCAATAAAAAGTTTTCAATAAATTGAATGAAAAAAATATTCAAATATTCAAAAAATGTTAATTCACATACTCGTTCTTCTTTCCCTTTCGTCAGAAGAAAAATAATTTTTCCTTCTCTTTGTCGACCTGTTCTACCCATACGCTGTACTAAGCGAGTTGGAGACTTGCTGGCATCGAAGCAGATAATCAGATCAACCTCTCCTATATCCAATCCTTCCTCGCCAACACAAGTAGATACAAGAACATTAAATCCGCCATTTCTAAAGCGCTGAACAACTTGCACCTGGTCTTTTTGTTTCAGGCCTTTTCCACTGCCCCCAGTACTTGATTGTCCAATAAATACCATAGGCTTCACCAACTTTCCTAATGTAGCGAGCATCTTGCCAATTTCTTGTACACTATCTCTGTACTATATTATTTAAACAAGTTAATCAATTGGTTGAAACATGAAACTAGATATCTGAACTTACTTGACTAAAAATCATCACTCGAGTGGTCTCATTTCTTGTTTGGTAGTGAGTGAAATGTTTCATAATTATGTCTTTCAATACACGCATTTTAGGATGACTGATCAAATAATCCGTTTGATCTTCCTCAAAGCTGCTGCTGGCACTTGAACTTCGGTCGTGAAAGTGCTAGTATAATTGTTTAACATTAATCAAACATGACTTATTAGAGTTAATTACACATTAGTGATATTTGGATCCCATTCGTACAGTTGAAAAAAGGCTTGACGAATTGAAGCTGGTCGAGTTATCATGAAGGATGCCCATCTTTTCACGGACTTCAGTAAGAATTGACTGAATATTTGTGTTTCTGTTCAATTCAGAAGAAACAGCAGCATTCCCTTTTTCCTTATTGAAGACGCCTAAAAGCATGATATGCATTTGCTGTAATAGTAATAAATTAACCATTGATTTCTTGTGTAATTTTTACCTTGAAGAAAATTATAATATGTACGCAACCCATGGCAAACTAATAGTTCAAGTGAATGAGCAAGGGAAATGCACACGGAGAAGTCAAGCTCTGTGTATCCCTTTTGATAGGCTGGCATTCTGTTTGCAACTGTTTGACGGAATGATTCTCTCGCCTTTAAGAGCTATAAATAAACGCATACAATTAGGCGAGTTGACTCGCAACAAGCTTACATGTTGAACCTATTACTTGGAATCTGGACAAAGACGATCCATCGCGAGCATTAATAGCATTTTGCTTCATTAATTTCCCGGTATACAATTGAAAAACCTAATAACCCATCATTCAGACACATTAAATAGCGATATTAATATTTATAAAAATTCAGCTCACATACTTCAACCATTCTTGAATGAACTGACTGAATATAGTCATCCAATGGAACAACTATTTTGTCAACTGTTCGATCGTGACGATAAGGCAGTAGATCCGGAGATGTTTCTGATCTTAATTCCACTTTGGAAATCAGGAGATTCTTGAAAACCTAAGAAAAAACATTAACAGTCAAAATTGTTATTATAAAGAATATTTTAACAGTATTGTGCACAAGAAAGACAGTTACTTGTTGAACGGCAGCTAAATCACTTCCAGGGGTTGCACTCAGAGCCAAGACTCTGAACACCACGTTCTTCTTCACCAACATAGATATAACTTGAACATACGCATGTTGGCCAAGTGCTTTATGCGCTTCATCAACTACAACGCACCGCACTTTTTCGGCAGGACAAGCACCTTTAGCCAAATCACTTGTCATAACTTGCGGCGTAAGAAAAAACACAGATTTAGTTTTCCACAGCTCCTCTCTCTTTTTAGGTGCGATTTGCCCAGTCATTTCGACTGTCCTCGATGGAGAAATACCGACGATTTGGTGGCAAGCTTCTAACTGCTGTGTCACGAGGGGACGTGTCGGAGCCATGAATATGACTAAGTCTTGAGGGTACCAACGATGAAAATTGTACATGAGAACAGCCGCAATAAATGTTTTACCCAGACCTAAAAGTGTCAAGAGTTAAGCATGCATGCAGGTCGGTTGGTACATTATAAATTACGTAATTTCAATTTCAATACCTGTCGGTAAAGTGACTAGTGTATTATTGAACAAAGCTGTCTTAACTATCTCGAATTGATAATCTCTGACAGGTCTATTAGTTGGATAGATCCAAATCTGTCCTGCAAAACAGTTCAATCCATATTTGAAAATCCACTTTTTTATATCCTCATCCATTATCTACTTATGTTTTAAAATATTATACCAGCCGTCTTATCGAATCCAGGTAAATCTTCAGCTTCATTAGCTTCCAAAAACGCTTTGCAAACAGAACTAGTTTCAAGCTCAACTTGTCTACAACATACAATAATTCATACAGCATTCAACTCAAAATACATTCCGAAAATTACGACCCTTTAATTTTAATTAATCATTAACTGTACCCCACTGCTTGGCCACAAATCTCGTCATCCTCGTCATTTCCATTAAAACTTCCAAAGTCATCATTGACCGATGTTCCAAAAATCCGTGAAGAATTAGCTCCCCTGCCACCCCGACTTCTTCCCCCTCGACCACCTCGACCTCTTCCTCCACGACCCCTTGATGAAGGACCTGCAGTTGCATTTCCAGCTCCACGACCACCACTTCCAGCACCTCTACCCTTTGCACGAAAGGTCACGTTGAAACTCCCTCTACTATTATTTGCCATCTTTGGCTCTTAATTACACAGAAACTTTAAAAAAATCACATTTTAGCTATTTTGATATTTTTGCCGGAAGAAAAAAGTTAAAAAGTTCCAAAGTAAAAGTCGGATCATTTTGCATACAAAAGTGACAATAAAAAAAACAAGAAACACCAAATGAATTCAGATTCATCAGAAGAATAAACCATGAAACTGCCTCCGAGGACGATTTGCCGCCTTCCCATTTAAACTGACCAATTGTCTCACGTATCAAGCTTTCTTTCCATGCAAAACACAAAACAAATAAATGCGATTTTTACGTGCAACAACGAGTCTAACATCGACAATAAAAATGCAGAAAGACTTTTGAAATATACACCTCATCTTTGGTATTGTTGAAAGTGTGGAAGTAATCCGATGTCATTATTGGTGGTGGTGGTGGTCTAGTAAAGTAAAGTGAGTTGAATTGTTCGAGTTTCGAGATCGATGAGGAGAACAAAGGAAAGGTAAAAGAGAAGGGGGAGAGTTGAGATTCGGCGGTGGGCGCCCTTTCAGAGCTCCTTCAAAAGCCACTCTCTCTTTCGTTGATTCCGTTCGCCTCTGGGCAAATAAAATCCAACAAAATAGTTTGGTAAACTAAAAATTGGGGAAAATTTCTAAATTAGTTGTCAGCGGTCCAAAGTGACAGTGACGTCAGAAGTTTGAAACGCGTTTTGACGATGGAGACGACGCATGGGTCAGAAGGAAATCAACCAGAGAGGAAGATGGAGTTGGAAGTCAGCAAGAAAATCAGAGAAGCAATTAAGGCGAAATTGCTTGAGTTGGGGTCACATATTGGTAAGGACTTGTGAGGAGGACATGTCGGATGGTTGGATTAATTGATTGTTAAAAAAACATGTAAGTTTGGTAGATCGTGACATTTAAAATTGGATGGTTGTTGTTTTAGATGAGGAGCTCCCAGATTATGTAATGATCTTGATTGCTAACCGCCGAACTGTTCCTCAAATGGAGACGGACTTGTCTTTATTTCTTGGGGACAGTGCGAAGAAGTTTGTCAACTGGTTGACTTACGTTTTAAAGAAGTTGGATCGGGTTACATCTGTCCCAGGACAGAAATCTGAAGATGATGGTGCTGGAACCGGTTCTAGTTCAAAGTCGAAGTCAAGAAAAATGTCGAAAAGTAAGAAGAGCTCAAAAGAGGATAAGGTTGGGAAGTCAGAAAGTAAAAGTCCTAAAAAAGTCACGAAGCATAGAAGGTCAAAGCATGCTGAGCCTACAGTTATTGATGCGTCATCTGTTGTTACTTCCTCGACTGAAGACCTGCGACCTAGAAAGTCTGCATCCCCAAGTAAATCTAGTAATTCAGAGTCTTCAAAAAGACTGCGATTGAAAAGTGTCGATAAAAACGAAGACCATGATGTTACCAAACAAGCTGATATTAGTAAAAGTGAACCTTCCAAAGAAAACACATCCCATTTAAAAATTATGATGAAGCAGCAAAGTTCTCGAATTAAAAGACCAATAAAACGGTCTGCTTTAGATGATGAACATGAAGATGACGTGAAACCAAGACCTCGACTAACTCTCTTAAGTGATGATGAACAGCCGCCTGCTAAAACAAATAAAGCAAGCAACGGAACAGTCGGTAGTCCCACTGAAGAGGCGAAAATCAGCAACCACGTAGACAGGATAAGCCACCTCGACGACTCACAGCAAGCAGATTCAAGTAACAAAGTTGTTTTAGATTCACAGCCAGAAAACAAAGTCGATTCTCCAGCTAATGAACCTGAAACTCACGTGGATACTCTTATTTTAAATACAGAAGAAAATGAATTCGCCGATAACGTAGAAGAACTACGAAGAATAGCGTTAGAGTCGCAAGAACGAAAGCGAAGAGACAGAGGAGCTCACCAAAAGAAACTTATCACAGGGATACTGATGAGCAATAAAGATTCTTTTAAAGACAAGGCTGACAGGCGGATGACTAGAAGCAGCGAGCATGAAAAACCAAAACACTCGTCAAAGGACAGCTCTCCATATAGGACTTCTGTAGGAGGACGTGAGTCCAAGGAACCAGTATTTTCTCGATCAGCAAGACGGGACACTAAAGAATCAAGATCTCCTAGACAGTCTGTATTTAACCGCTTGAGTAAAAATTCCAAGCGTGAAAGTTCTCGAGACATGAAATCACGATCTAGATCTAGGTCGCCAGTGCGAAAACTCACTTCTACAATAGGGAATGTCATAAATCGTTCGACGAGTGTTGAAGATGTGGACGTCCGCCCTAGTGTTAATTCCGTTGTTCATGTCACCGATCGACCGAAACGGGACTTGAAAATGAATAACAAGCTACTTATGATAGCTGTGCAGGATGCTCAAAAATCTATAATCCAGACAGAACAGAGAAAACCAAAAGCAAACGAGAAAACCCGGTCTCGTGATAAAAGATCAAGCTTAGAAAAGACTGATAGAAATGAAACCTATCGAAGTAAAGAAAAGTCAATAAAAACTCGTCTGCAGTTAAGAGAAAGGACACAGGATGAAAATGTAGATAAGCGCGATACTGTAACTTCTAGGCGGTTCCATGAATTTCCAGAAGTCGACTCGGAAGAATTTTTTGAACCTACTGATGCTGAAAGTCGACGAAAAAGCATCAAAGAGAGACTTGGTGTTCGAAGAGAGCGCAGACCGGTAAAAGACAGGCTTGGAATGGTTCAGAATCAAGACACTCCGGAAGAAGGTAATATTGGCAATTATTTCCCTCACCAATCACTTCCTGTAACTTGTGTAATCTTTCTCTTCGTTTGATCAATAGATGCATCCGCTAACCGTGAATATAATTTTCATCAAGATGACTTCAACATCGTAATAAACGTCAACGACAAAGTAGAACAGCGAAATGTTACCTTAGGTAGGTTAATATCAATATCACCTTGATTTTATTCTTAATCAGCCCGAACAAGGAATGAATGTTCTGTTTATATTTATAGCTAATACACAAGCCGATATAGATAGTAAAAAATTAAACCGTATTTCAATACGTGTTAATGATTCTGAGGAAGAAGATTCCAGTGATGAAGATTATGACAGTTCCGAAAATGAAGATGGAAGGGCTAAAGACAAGAGTACTTGTTCTGGAAGAAAAGACTCAGGAAGTGTCGATGGGGATGAAGTGGTTTGCGTTATTAATGAAGATGATAAATTACCAGATCCAGAAAGTGATGTAGAGTACATACTTGAAGAAATTGAGGTAGAAGAAAGTAGTAATGCCAGCGATGGGATTCAAACAGAGTAAGTGGTGTTTGCATGGCTGATTATAATTTACCGAGATGAAATTATGAAGCAGTGTAATTTGCATTTTTTTATTTGTGGTTACAGAAATCTAGAACCAGAAACAGACACGAGTCCAAAAGAGAACAAGATATCGGAAAAATCTGGTAGTGCGACGTCAATTGATTCACAGTTGAATAAGAGACTCAATACATTGCGTGCACAATCTAACGGTATTTGCCTTTTTTTAAGTATAAATATGAGCGGCTTTAGCTTAAAAATTATATTTGAACTCATTTTTACTTCCAGAAATTTCTCGAGAAACGGATACACTAGGAAATCTGTCAACAACGACGAAGCCTTTTCCTGCAGGATCGTCACAATGCAAGTTTTGGCCGAATTGTCAATTCAAAGACAACTGTATTTATGATCATCCGAAGTGCAAATTCAATCCATGTACAAATACCCAATGTGTTTACAAGCATGTAGTTCCACCAGTATACAAACCACTGCCTGAAAATCCATCGAAGAAGAAAGTGTGCAAGTTTTACCCCAAATGTACGTCTATGAGTTGTAAATTTTTTCATCCTAGCCCGTGTCGTTTTGGTGTTGGATGTACTTCAGTTGGTTGCCAAAACTATCACCCTGGAGTTACAATAGGAATGCAAAATATGAGAGCTAAAGGAAAAACAGTCATACCCAAAGTAAATGAGCTTAAATGGGTGAAAAAATAGAGCCAGATTTGCTATGCAAGCAATTATCTCTAATTTCTATTTAGTTCGGTTGCAGTTTAAGTTTTTCATGTAGTACGATTGTCACGATTACATTTTATTCACTTTGTACTATAACGCTTTCAGCATATGATGATGCTTAAGTCGCTATGAAGAACTTACTAAATTGATTGTTAAATAGTAAGATTAATTAGAAAAATTAAACTTGTGTTAGGTAGTTAACGTAATCAATTATTGATTTAAATAAATTGTGCATCCTTTCTTAATGCGTAGTTTATTTTTAATAGTCTAAGCCGTGCTTTTTGATTTGGTTAACGTATTCACCAAGAATGTATAAATTAGAAGAAAGTTATTTGGTAATTGAACATATTTACTAAGCATGTTTTAAACACACTTCGAACTCCCAGAATGAGGCAATCTAATAAATGGAATCAATTATTACTATGCAAGCAACGAATCGAGGTTAATGTATCAATTATTGAAAAGGTCCTTGTGAAGCTATTCATTATCAATTCTTAAAAATGACGAGACATCCGGCGCTTGAAAGAGACGCATTTGCGTGCAGTTTCAAACTTTTTTTGTTGTGCATAGCATTGATATCACATAAAGTAAACCAATGATCCTTTGGAATTCTGTCTCCATTTCCCATGGTGTAATGCTGACACTTGCTACCCTATTAACTATTTTAGGAAGTCCGACAAAAGAAATTGTGAATGACACTTCTACCGATGCGAAAGCTTCTTTGTACCTCAACCAATTACCTATTTTTGAACTGAACTTGACAATGAGTTCCTTCAAAATATAAAAGCAATAAAAAGTAACCTTCAAGAAAGTAGTCAAAAATTCACCTTAACTAGACACGAAATTTTATTGCTAGCTGTGACTTGACAATTGTCTGACTGACTTTCATGGCACATGGCAGTTTTCTATCATTAGTAGGGCAGTTAACCAGAGCCCAAGATGACAAATAAGTTCGGAAAAAGTTCCCATCGACCAGAAGGTAACATACTGTAGACATTGTTTAATGATCTTTCTTCCTCTCGTTTTAAAATTTGTCAATTTACCTGTGGTCTGCCATTTCATTCAAACTCAGTGCTTAGATTTGTATGACTCCATATCTGATATAATAATTCACTTTCAAACGTTGACAATCGATTCTGTAACGTTAATAAAAGTACGATAATTTACCGTTAGATTCAGAATATTTGTGCTAAATGGGATTTTCCATAATTCAAGCTGGTGAAATGATAGTTGTAAAATTCAGTATGCAATCTACACTTTGAACCGTATTTCGGATGTTTTGCTTTATGAACAGACAAGGTAATAACAGTAATAAAATACAGGGATCAGACGACATGGATAACTTGGACCTTCGGATAACAAACCTCAGGACTGCCTATATACACCCACTCAGGTAGATAGGTAGTAATAGGTAGGTTACCAGTTCCATCGCATGGATTGAAAATTGTTCTTTCCCTTACCATTGTCAATTTTGTCAATGTTTCATTTATTTGCTTGCTCGTACCTTATAAATACTCAACTAAAAATCATTCCAGAACTTCACTTGAGAATTCTTCATTTCGGATAGATCTTTTTCATTTCTTACTTGTGTTTTAATCTTTAGCTCGTTTTTTAGTGAGGCGAGTCAGTGTGTCTCTCCTAACATTAAAGTTTACTTTCAAATTAAACCTTGGTTCATTTGATAATTGTAATTCTCGCTCAAAGCTTTAAAATTAGTAGTGTTCTGTGTGGAGTCAATTTCATAATGAAGACACTGGACACCAAATTTGCGTCTGAACTGAAGACATCATTCACACCCGTAGCATGGTATGCTTGTGTGACTCTGTTGCTAGTTTTCATCATTTTGCAACTCAAGCGGAGTAAAAAGTTAAGCAAAGCTGGAAGTTATAAAAGTAAGAAAGTAATTCCATCGCCACCCAAGTTACCAGTCATAGGCCATCTACATCTTATGAATGGGTACGCAATCCTTTGAGTTTTCAATTCCTCTTTCCTCTGGATTTACTTTTAACTCACTCACAATTAACAACTGTTAACTACAGAAATCCTGCAATACAGTTTACAAAACTGTGTCAAACATATGGAGAGATTTACTACTTGAAAATGGGAGTTTTTGACACAGTGGTTGTGAATTCACTGCCTTTAATTCGGGAAGTCCTCACGGATAAATACGCCAAACTCACAAATCGCCCCAATTTCTTGCGCTACAATGTTTTATTTGGCAATGATAAAGAGAACTGTATGCATTTATGACTTAAATCGCTGCACAAACTAAATATGCACGATCAAACTTTTGTCACTTTTTTAATTCTAACACTTAAATTTCAGCATTGGCTTTTTGCGACTGGTCTCAGCGTCAGAAAACGAGAAGAGCCTTAGCCAGAAAGTTTTGTCACACAGGATATTACTCTGAGCGTATTGAGTCTGGCTTGGATAAAGTTGGGGACATTTTTATGCGCAGAATTGAAAAGAATTTGAAAATTCATAAAGATGGGGCTTGCGAATTTTTGAAATTTGACATACAGAAAGCTTGTGCAGCAATATTCCTTGATTACTTTTGTTCTGAATTAATCGGCGACTGGGATCATGACACCGAATTCAATTTAGTTGTGAAGCTTTTTGATGAGATCTTCTATGAAATTAATCAAGGACATATAACTGACGTTCTACCGAAACTAAAATTTCTGCATACTTCCCACCTAAATAAGCTGGCACAATTTGGAGTCGAAATCAGGAATTTTGTGATGAAGCGAGTCATTCATCCTCATATGTAATGTTTAAATAAAACTTACCATCATAAGTTAACTATCCCTACAACTTACTATGTACTTTTTAGATCCCGATTGGATCAAAGTAATCCTAAAGATTTTACGGACATCCTGTTAACTCATCTAGAAGAAGCTCTGCCTGAGAACAGGTTAACTATGAATGAAATTGTGTACGAACTTGAAGATTTCATCGGAGGGCATGCTGCCGTTTCAAATTTACTATGCAGGGCTCTATTAGAAATAGGATCATCGCCTGGGATGTCAAAGAAAATCTATCAGAAAGTATGTAAATTAAGTAACTAGAATTACTAACAAATCAATGAAATTCACAAGCCGAAGTCTATTGTCAATTTTTATTTTTTTCCCCAGTACTTCGTAGAGCACCAACAGAACTATCTTCATGCAGTTGTGTATGAGACTCTTAGGAAGACCTCCTCTCCCATAGTTCCACATGTTGCGTCCTCTAATACTTCTATTGATGGTACATGTACTTGATGTACTCAACATTTTATTTATACTGAAGCAGTTTATTGAAATGACCATTACAACTCGTTATTCTGATTTTTACAGGTTACCAAGTGAAGGAAGGAACCATAGTCTTTATAAACAACTACGACCTGAATACTAGCAACTTGTACTGGGATAATCCTTCGAAATTTAATCCAGACCGATTTATCCTCCCAAACGATGCGTTTCAGAAGCCTGCCCACTTCTTTCCCTTTTCATACGGAAAACGTACTTGCATGGGATATCAAATAGTGGAGAGAGTTTGTGAAGGGTTATTAAATCGACTAATAAGAAATTATGACATTGAAGCAATGGAAAATCCAACAGTACTGCCTGTAGCATCAGTTGCTCTGCATCCTTTACACGATGTCAGAGTCAAATTCATTCCAAGACTTTCTAATTAATTTCTAATTACACGTCGAATTCTACTATATAAAATGTATACCACACCTTACATGATGTATACTAGTATGTGATATTTAAGTTTTGAGTTTTAAAACCAATAGTTTCAACTTTCCAGCATAAGGACTTTTTAAAATCTTTCACCTGTTTTTACAAAAATAAATCAATTTTCCTATGAACCCCTATAGACACTTATGGTAATCCTATATTTTTACTTTGAGTTTGAACTCTGCATTGCATTTTTAGTAGCATTAACTTCCTTGAATGTATTTTATATCTAGCTTCTTAATATCGTTCACTTTACGCAGTTGCAACCTTGCCATCCAATAACCCAAATTGAGACTTGAAGAAACTGACAATGAGTGAGACTAGTTCTAGTTCATTTCATTTCATACACCAAAAGTCTCACTGTGGTCTCACTCTAATGTCTCACAATCTCTCAATCTCAATCATTGCCAACTTGATGAAATTTGTGACGCATTGACTAAGCTGAAATGCCACATTACGCATTGTTCTTTCTCCCGTTCTCCTAGCAGTCAACGACGTCCACCTTATTC
>Ga0194135_10000341_pt1 | contig 27214 bp, 23 predicted proteins | sample LitLau_LLRF_2013_FD_134024 | JGI IMG/M metagenome (GOLD analysis project Ga0194135, IMG submission 134024) | Freshwater sediment microbial communities in response to fracking from North America - Little Laurel Run_MetaG_LLRF_2013 (version 2) | ecosystem: Environmental > Aquatic > Freshwater >... | reverse complement strand
CCACCATCACTACCAACTCTACATTTCCTCCTAGAAGAGATGATAAGAACCTCAAGCTATTAGACTAGTTTAATCTCATTCTGGGCAACGTAAATGGTAAAACACAGATCGAAGAAGAAATAAGTAAGACGAGATGTTTCCCATTTACTCCTTCCCCTTCTTTCATTATTATTATTGTTAGTGTGATGTGACCAACAACAAGGACGACGCATCATCGCCTTCTCTCATGCATGTTCTGATGTGGTTTACTAACTGTCTCATCCCATACTTATTGTGTGTTTACCTTATCCACTCGAGATGTATGGGGTTTTCCATTATATGTCTGTGTACCTTCGCCCGTCATTTGTAAGTTTGGACCAGTCTTGAGACTTGAGATGCTCGCACTAATTGCTGCCAAATGGAATTCACTAGAAAGAAGAGAAACCTGGAGGCAGCCAAGCAATAAGAAAGACAAGAGGGGATAAGTAGTGGGCACTCGCTCTATTTGTTGGCAATTGTCAGCTTACAACCTACACAAGTTTCTTCAAGTGTATCCAATTTCCTAAAGGACAGTGGAATTCAAACATGTCCACTGTTTTTTGACAAATTTATATAAGCTGCTGTTCCTGATTTCGATTTCAAACGCAGGCCCATCTCGAGATACATTTTAAGTTCATGAATTCTTAACTGATCGTGAGAGTCAGAAGAGTACACATGTAGATTATCATTATAGCGTAAATAAACTACATGCATCGTGGTTGGTTGTATTGGTGGTGAAAGTACGACTTGTAACGAGAGAAAAACATTGTGTACATTCTCTGTGGTGTATCTCAGCTCTCATCCCTTTTAAATGTTGTTTTCGGACTCATGTTGTGAAGAGATGATTACATATTGCACAATATAATGATATGACGTCTCATTTGTTTTCCCATAGTGGTACATGATCGCAATCGTCTACATCTACAACCGATGGACTAAGAACGAAATTAAATGTTTCGTGAATTGTCAGTTAGCCTCCAGTACCGAGATGTCTTGGTTTGTCTCGACCAACGAGGTAAAACTGTGTTTCATATAAGTTTATTTTTCATTATCTCGTCCGCTCTCTCATCAAAAAGTTTCTTCTCTTGCTTTATATTTATATATGACATCCCAATAATATGCCATCCCATTATCCTTCTCACTTTTCTCCGAAGCAGCTTGCAATTCTCCCATGTTTCTTTGAACTTATTCCACGGTATTGCACAACTCACACGAGATGTGCCAGTCAATAATATATCTCTACTATAAATATAAATGTGATATGGCATCTCACGAAGTAAGCATCACAATCATTCTTTCACTCGAATGACGCCTGAGTTTTTCTCCTATTTCATCTTCTATCGTCGTTTGAGCGTAATGTTATGACTTAATCATGGTAAAACGCCTGTGGTCATAATAATAAGTAAATTGAGAAGAAAGCCACACGTCTTATATTTTTCATCCTATCAATTCATAATAACGGAGTTTAATCTGCTTCCGAAAACCGAAAAACCCGCTGCATATATGTTCAGAGAGATAGATAGGCAGGCTCAGAGTTTCAAAGAGTATTCCCCATCTAATAATATGATAGCTTGAGATACTAAAATAATAAATTGTGTAACTATTCCTCAGCCTTTGAAGGATCATATTCTCGTGCCCACCGTGTATATACATATAGATCCCTTTAGGTGCTTTATTCCTTTAATCTAATTTTCTCGGTAGTGCACAAACCTTCCATAGTACTCTCTCTTGTGGCATGTCATCATCATGATACTTTCACTCTCAAAAGAAAGAAGCTTATACACGTTCTACATTTACCTATCTGTGTAAATATGTAGAGCGAGGTTTTTAGTTTTTTAGAGGAAACCAGTGGCACCCAACGAAGATGCGATGCGGGTACCTTTATTTTGTGGGTTTTTGAGAAACTTTTATAACTACGTGTGTGTGTAGATATATATGAGGTGGCTATGGCTGTGATAGTATACACATTATGATCTGCCCGTGAAAGTCATCATCTTCTGACGACGGTGTATGTGTGTACAAGGAAGGAAGAAGAAAGTAGAAAGGTGTATATCTGTCTACGTGGTGCGGGTTCCCTTCGTAATATTATGCAAAGTTCTGAGAGAGAAAAGTCTTGCCTTAATATGCAATGCAACATTAAGGTTGGCAATCTATTAGAAGAGTTCACGCAGTGTGAGACAGGAGAGTGAGGCAAGAACCATTAATAATCATCCACCTAGTCTCATTATTTTTATTTAGCTTACAAATTGCTTCACTACCAATATTCCTCTTTCAACTTCTTTCTATATCATATCGTCGCCGTTGTCGGGATGGGTTACGGAAGGAAGCTATTCCCTCATAGTGTGTTCCCCTTCATTATTATTTTGACGTCCTGTGTTCGATCATCATCGCATTTTCTATCCAAGTCACCAAAAGCCTTTTTAGCTTGAAACATTCTTTCTCGCTCAATAGTTCAATAAATACCTTAATGAGTTTTGCCAAGCTGTGTTTTACTTTTTACTTCCCTGCTTGTCCTCGTTTTATTGAGCTCTCTATGTGTGTGTCTACTTTTCTTTGAAGATGAAAGAACAAAAAGTAATGACGATATTGCTGCTCTCATTATTGTGGGTTGTTGTGTTTTTAGTGTAAGTGTAGTTAGCAATAGTTATCCCTATACAGGTTGTATATAATTGGGATGACAGTTATATTATTACCGCGTACCTATTATGTTGTATTCACTTACAATTAGTTGAAGGTCGGTCGTGTTAGAAAAGGGTTTTATGAATTTTGTGAGCAGCTTTCAGAGTAATTTCGTTAGAAGTAAAGTGGAGGCCGTATATATTGTTGTATTATTGTCCTATTGTGAGTATTGTTGGGGACAATTACGAGGGTGAAAGGAGTAAAGACGGTTATTATACATTTTGCAATGGAGTACCCGGAAGAAGGAATAAGGCAAGAGGAAGGATATGTGTTTGGAGGATGGAAAGGAAGAATAGGAGAGAAAGAGTGAGAGAGAAGCTGACAAGCACTTGAATTAAATTGCAGTGAAAAGAAGGATTGTGATGTTTCGCAAAGTATCAAATGCCAATTAGTGTGTAGTCTGTGTAGATTTTAAGTGCGGCTTGAGAGAAGAAAGAGAGGATGTAAGTAGAGAGCTAAGTGTTATTGTTATTATTTCCAGCCTTTTGATAAATGCTACATCGGAGCTACTCCAGACTTGGATGAAGAGAGAGTTTTCTGTGGCCAAATGTCTGCTGTTTATCTGTTTGGAGAAGCCTTGACGCCTCATCAAATTTGTGCGATGCACAGACTGGGCCCTGGATATAAGGTTACTTGATTGTCAAGATCACTTCAACTTTTTCCGGCCGTAACTACAAATCTCTCAGATCAATGAGGAAACATGATTTCTTTTTCCCCACACAGAATCAGTTTAGGTTCGAGAACGAGTGTCATATGCAATTGCCCGAGAACCATCGTCGTGTTCTGTATGATGGAAAGTTGTCTAGTTCTCTTGTCTTCATGTACAATCCCGTTGCCACAGATAGCCAATTGTGTCTTCAGTCAGCTCCTAAAGGAAACACTTCTTTCTTTGTCCATACTCCCCATGCCCTTATGTTGCAGGTATGTGTTTTCTTCTCCTATTACTTCCATATCCAATTCACTCCTATGAACTTCTAATCTTGAATTATCATTGTAATACTCACAAACACTCTTTGGGATACAGGATGTCAAAGCTGTGATCACCCATTCCATTCACAGCACGCTCAACTCTATCGGAGGAATCCAAGTCTTATTTCCCTTGTTTGCCCAATTGGACTTGCAGCATGATGGTTCGGATTGCAAAAAAGACCCGACTCTGTGGTAAGACACGCGGATATTTTTTTATCCAGCCTAATCTCCTAAAACCTGCCATCGCTTATCGCATAAGTCATCTTTCAATTTTGGAAAGCATCTCATCTTTTAGCCTATCATGCTCATCATCATCACACGTACTCATGATAAACAGTGTGTGTGTGTGCAGGCAGACATCATCTTCTTCTATTATATATCTGTGTATACATACAGAGAAGACCCGCGTGCCGATAGAGAACAAGCCCGCATATAATATGTTATTATTCCTGGAAATCGGATTTTGCCACGTTCACCGTCTTCGTTCATCGTCTAAAGGTCTGGACAAATCTGTAGCGTGTGAATATAGAATGTGTGTGACCATGAACGTCATATAGAATATTGTAACACACGAGAGAGAAGAAGATTGGTGATTAGAGAGAATAAAGATTCCCTGTGCCTGAAGAAACGAACTTGAGCCAACTCTATTAATCATTCCTTCAGACTAGATACTTTCTTTAGTTATGCGAGGCAGAGGCTGTAGCCACTATATTTTCATTTAAAAAGTTGAGGAAGCACAGAAAGAGAGAGAGGAAAAAATCTCACATCTTAATCCCATCACAATCACATTACTTAGTAAAGGGAGATAAAATTTGGTAAGGTAAGAAAAACTGTGTTCAAAGGAAAGTGCATTTGGATGGGAGTAGACACGTCTGAGGAAAAAAGCCGTTCTACTTGCGTAATTTGATTCAAAAATTCACTTTCCTCGGTGAAAGTGCACAAGCTTTCTCCTATTCGACTCTGAGATGAAAAGTTTAGATAAGAAGACGCTGTATATGCTCGTCTATACCAGAGAAATAAGAAAGTAGCAGGTTTCGTGAAGTGGACGGAAGTATGTGTGTGCGTATATAACTGCATCTATCTCTACATAGATATATGTATAAGGAATGCTTGCGAGACTTATTCTTTTGCAAAAGGGAAGAATATTCAGTTATGTAGTTTGGCCCGGAGTAGATTTCATGTGGGGCGTTAATATTACATTAAGATGTCACGATAAATCATCAGTAATAATAGAATGGCAAATAGAGTGTAGAGACTTTGGGAAGCTCATCTTCAATGTGTACACACTTCTTCTTCTGGTCTTGTCGGGCTCATACAGAGCTTCCCAGAACTTTCTCTCCTTTTCAAAGTGGATATTTCTTCAAATGTGTGTCTCTGACTCTTTATCTTTCACCAGAGCAGCAGCAGCAGCAGAAGTCTGACCGTCATGTGTATGGAATTATTACGGAGCACCATAATATTATCAACATGACTAGGCCAAATTCGCCATTTATACAAGAGAGAGAGCTTTGAGTAGACGCTTTCTTTTAGAGACTTTTTGTCCACACACGATGCTAATAAAAGGCCATCATCGCTAAAAGTAATAGAGCTGTGCTGCATTTCTAAGTAACATGCTCTCTCATCATCTATAGCGGTGGTAACTGAACTCTCGATACTCTCTCGGATACCGGATACTCGTGTATCGTGTATGAAGCAATATTATTCTCCAACTAATAAGGTTCAGTCAGCCGTAAACCTATAAAAGGTTACAGAGACTATGCGATGATGATGATACTCCGCGGATTAGTCGAATTAAGTCTGCTCTGTGAATTGTTACAAGCTTCTGTGTTCATGTACCATGTATTACGAATGTTCTGGGGAACTTCGTAAATCAACTGTTAGACGAGATGTCATCTCGCCCTATATAATTTCACTTCGTGTAGAGAATATATATCTTATGGTTGCTGCATCTGCTGCTGTGGGAGAAGGCTCAAGGATGTGTTTACGGATGTGCGAATGTGCTTGCCTAACTAAGGATGACGATAATGATATAAAATTCTTTGGGTATGCTTAAGCACGTCGGTTTAGTCGGTCTTTCCGTAATCTATTTATGATTATTGAGACTCTGAGTGTCTTTATATGGATGAAGATTATATATATGTGTGTATAGTGTGGCAGACACACGACTGCATCATCACTGCCACTCGCTTGAGGTTACCGTGTGATTGATGATGAAGTAAATTAGACAGAGCGTTCCGTACTTCAAAACACTGTTCTCTCGTCTCTATATATTTTATGCTAAAGTAAACACACAAAAGATGCCATGCACACACTTGGTAATCCTAATGTAAGTCGATGAGACGATATGGTGAAAGCATTTTGAGCTCTGTGGCTTTTCAAATATAGCGTTAAAATTCTCATGAGTACGTGTATCATGAATATTATTCTCCTGCCTGAGGTGTATAGCTGCGGTTCAATTGTGGCTATTTTACTCTCTCCTGATAAGCAGGTTGTCGTCAATGCCCTCCTTCCTTATTAAATGTACTTGTATGCATTTGTTTCAGCTCGAAACTATTGGAATTCATATGCGAATTAGTCGAGTCTTCACCTACAGTTCAACAACACATGATTCAAAACCGGGGATTCCTAGTCATAAGCTATTTGCTCCAGAAATCATCCAGAGAACATCTAACCATTCAAGTCCTCTCGTCTTTCCTCCAACTTACTAAATACCTGGTTACCTGCTGTCCCAATGCCAATAGTGAACTACTTCTGAAGCAGGTAAGCTTATTAACTTTGGACTGCGATCTTTAATTAAACTTTACATTAATTATCCTCTAAAGTTCATGTGGAATAAGTGTTGTTGTCTATATCATATTGTGTAAGTGTAGATGATACTATATATGCATCGCTCAATGAATTATCCTTTAAACTCGTCGTTTGCTTAGTCTCTGAAATGTGAGAAGATTATTTAGCCGGAGGAAATAAATCTTAATGGATACGTGCGAAGAGGAGAAGCTCAGATTATTATGTCAGACACTTTAGTTTTGAAGTAGACTGTGCGCGATATTAAATTGACATAAGCTATCGCATTAGAAGAAGGACATAATATACCTTGAGGGTGAACAATATGTAGGTATGTATGTACACGTATATGCCGGCAGCAAACCTGCTAACAACTAATCTCGGAGCAATGTTCGAGAGTGAAAGCTTCCTCTATAAATATACTTCGGTGGTAGTTGGACGCGAGGAGTGAAAAGTGGTTGTTTACACAACTTAGGGTGTTAAAGTTGTTAGGAGAAAGCCGAGCGCAATTTGTGAGGCGACAAATCAATATTAGTCTGACCAATTTTTGTCTGTGCTGACAATGACTTCTAGTTACTGGACCACATCCTCTTCAATCCTGCTTTGTGGATCTACACTCCAGTCCAAGTGCAGATGAAGTTGTACTCGTACCTTGCGACCGAATTCCTTGCAGATACCCAGATTTATTCGAATGTGCGGCGTATCAGCACGGTTCTCCAGACGATGCACACCCTCAAGTATTACTACTGGGTTGTGAATCCCAAGGAAAAGTCAGCCATCGCTCCCAAGGGTCTTGGTGAGTAGAGTCAGAGATGTGTTTTAACCCTTACTGACATTTGTGTTTGCAGAGAACTACTTCGGAGCTATATATATGTAGGTTTGTGTTGAGGACTCGTCGCAAGCAAATGCTAATTTTCTAGTATTACTTTGTCTTTCTATCTCTTTATCAAATGGGCTACTAAGATGTGCTTTTAAACCTACCACACTCAATGCAATAGTTGATATATGAAGTGGTGGTTATGCGGGGTTAAGCAGTTGTGTGTATGCTAACTCTCTACTAACATACACTCAACTGGAAGAGACGAGGAAGCATTCCTCTCTAAAACTCACATAAAACATCACAATTTTGGTCAGACACTAACGGAATTTATTTCCTGAGAAAGCTGTTAGTTTCGGTAGACAGGAGTACATAAGCTTTTACACATCGGTTTTTACGACAGACTGGAATAATTTATGAGTTTGTTTGTTGCTGGAATTTCAGATGGTCCACGTCCTGCTGATGCAGACATTATTGCGATTCGAGCTTACATTTTGCTCTTCCTTAAGCAACTGATCCTAATCGGAAACGGTGTGAAAGAGGATGAGTTGCAGAGTATACTAAACTATCTCTCCACAGTCAACGAGGTAAAGAGAGTTTTCGGTGCATTCTCCGATTATCTTTACACAGATCCCTTTTACATTTCTTCAACTGCTTCATCAGATTAAGAGAAACTCTGCTGCGTCTGTGTGTGTGTGTGTGTGTGACTTTACCTTTAAGATATCATTTGCAAAATTAGAGTGTGTGTGCAAATTCAAATAACATTTAGTGTGACTTGAGTATAAGTAGGCCATGGTGGATCAAAGAGAATCCTACTATCCTTCTTATTTCCTAGTAGAACTTTCTCTCGGACCTTTGGAATCCGCAGGAGAAAGTCTCACACAAAATAGTTTAGACTAAAACTCTACACACGACACACACACTAAAGATATGATGAAAGATTGTGTGTGCGCATTTCACACGTACTTTTATTCCTTCACGTGTAACGTGTATGTCAAAAGTTGTGGGCCAAATCAGCCAAGTTTGTTTTTCGATTCTATCTCTTGTGGTTGAAAGTTGAAACTACTTCTGTAGAAAAGGAAATAATAATATTATTATTGCTCTAGCCCCGTTCTCGTCTTATATATTTTATTATTGCACACACAGCAGCAGCAGTAGTTCAATGAAAGCAAGAGCAGTTCAAATATATAAAGTAAAAATAATAGTCTTATGTGAGTGTCTCCTTTTGTAGACCTTCTTTATAAGGATGAATGAGGAGGACGATGAGCTTTTAAAACATTTTGTATTATTTTTCTCTTTGAAGGATGAAAATCTTCATGATGTTTTACAAATGCTGATCTCTTTGATGTCTGAGCATCCATCGTCCTTAGTGCCAGCTTTTGATGCCAAAAATGGAGTCCGTTCAGTTTTCAAGTTGTTATCATCCGAAACGCAGCTCATACGGTTGCAAGCCCTCAAACTTCTCGGTTTCTTTCTCTGCCGAAGTACACACAAGTAAGTGAGACTCATCATCATCGTCATCTCTCTTCGCTGTGACGCTGTGTAGTTCGACATCTACGCACACACGAACTATTAATACCCTATCGTAATATAATAATATTGGGACTCGAATGACATGCACTACTCCTGGAGTTCCGTGAACATAATGCATGATAAAAGGAATAAGATCAAAGTTCTCCAAGAAGAATGACACACGGGTGAACGCAACTACTATAATACATGGGAAAGCAGATTACTTGCATATAACAAAACGATGCACGCTACAGAAAATCTGTACAGCCCAGCAGCAACATAAATCCTTCCTACCTTTCTCCTTTTAGTATATATACTTATATAACGATGATGTTATATGATGACACACCTTTCCCTGCAGGTAGAGGTGGCCTTCTATCAAAGTTCTCATATCTTACCTAAGCTTTTTCGTTTTACACACCACACGACAATTTATTTGATAGCTTTCCTTCCTCATTATCTTCTTGAAGAGTTTGTCATTGTTTTCCCGTAGAATGCACTTGACAGATTTTACGCACGGATGACCCGCTTTCTTTCCACCCTCTCTTATATAATTCATAACTGAACTTTCGTCCGGGTACACGCTCCCCCATAAATTCTTATAAACCATGTGCTCGCCGCTGACTCTCTTTCCTTGTACCACCACAAAAACAAAATCCTGCAATCGATCTTATTCCAGCTCAAACTTGATTTGATGCGCTTTCATATAAATTACTTGTAGATGGTACACTTAAGCTTAATTTATTCATGAGTGAGTCTATCGGGAAGTAAGTATGACTAATTTTATGCACTGCTGTCAAATAGGGATTCCCATAAATAAACGGCGACTGATGTAAAAGTTAATCTACACAATAATTCTGTTTATTAAGCAGTTTATAAGTTAAACTGTAATATGACTGTATGTTTGTGTTTGCAGGAGAAAGTACGATGTGATGAGTCCTCATAACTTGTACACTCTGTTGGCAGAGAGGCTCCTTGTTCATGAAGAGTCTCTGAGTCTTCCCACATACAACGTGTTGTACGAGGTAATAATAAGCATGTATATAAGCTTTCACTTTTATTATCACCGGGCACACCTCTCTTGCCTCACACATATGGACATGTAATCCAGAATTGATGAGATGTTCTTTGCATAGAGAGGAGGTGAATAAGCGTTAAAACTTTCATATGACTCATAATAATGTGTGTTTGATATGACGTGTGTAGATCCTTACGGAACACATAAGTCAGCAAATCCTGTATTCGAAGCATCCGGAGCCAGAATCCAACTACAGACTGGAAAATCCGAGTAAGTGCTGATTTCGATTTTCCATCCGGTCTTCATCTGCTTTTCTTGTGTATATGTCCCGGATTGCTTGTGCAAACTCCCATTTCTATTAGTTCAATATTTACCGAAGATTCCCTACTCAAGTTATTGATATGTGCCCAACGAAGAAAAACACGGTTTAACCAACAGAGAGAACCATTCAACTCTCTCTCTCTCTCTCTTCCGTACCAATTCAGTATAGTAAGCTTATTTGAAGTTATTTGTATTTGTAAGGGTTCCAGGAAGTAGTTGAGAGAGAGAGAGAAAGCATTCGTACCACTTCATCTACTTCTTATATTGCTATGTCGTAAAATTTACTGCGCGTGGATTCGCTCCAACTATTAATTTGCGAGAGAGAAAGTTAATTTCCACACTGTTCTTCTGTTTCAGTGATCCTCAAAGTAGTTGCGACACTTATACGGCAGTCCAAGCAAACAGAAGCCCTACTTGAAGTTAAGAAACTATTTCTCTCGGATATGACTTTACTGTGCAATCACAACCGTGAAAATCGCAGAACTGTTCTCCAAATGTCCGTGTGGCAGGTGAGCTTTACCTTTGCTTTTACTCGTTTATATCTTCATATGTGGCTTAATGTTCTTCGTCCCTTGAGAAGGAGTGTGGTCGATACACATGTGTGTGTATGTGTATGATATGTATGAAGAGTATCTCAATGGCATTTTTGTGTGCGTGTCATTCGTTTGCAGGAGTGGCTGATATCCCTGGCTTACATTCACCCGAAGAATATTGAAGAGCAAAAGATTTCTGACATGGTGTACTCACTATTTCGAATGCTCCTTCACCACGCAATCAAGTATGAGTATGGAGGATGGCGAGTGTGGGTAGACACACTGGCTATCGTGCATTCCAAAGTGTCATACGAAGAGTTTCGTCTCCAGTTCACCCAGATGTATGAACATTATGAGCGTCGTCAAACGGATAACATTACAGATCCAGCCGTCCGCCAGCAACGACCAATAAGCACGATTTCAGGATGGGATCAGCCTAGAAATGGATTTGGTCCTGAGGGAGGACGTGACGAAGAAACAGCCGGTACAGTGACGGTCACGGATGTTACGAATGAAATCCTGGCAGTGGGCAACGAGGAGACTGGCCCTGATGAGGAAAATAAATCTGAGACGGAAGATCGGGAGAAATCAGACGAGGAAGACTCTGAAGGGCTAAATGAGAATAAAATTCAGACGGGAGTAATGAAGAACGGAGAGGAGAAGGATGAGGAGGAAGAAGAAGTCCCAGGTGATGCGAAGGTCCCCAGTAGACCGTCGTCGTCTTCTGGTGCTGCTCCTGATGAAAGTCCATCCATTGTAAACTCTTCTACTATGAATAATAAAAACAATGAAGTCTGTGATACTAAAGACAAGGATGAGGTGGAGAAAGTTGGTGGTGTGCTGGAGAGCACAGACGTCGACGGAGTAGTTAGGACCCCAGTGAGTAATGACGTGAGGGAGTTAGAGAACAAGTGTGAGAGTTCTTCTAGTCCAACTAGAGACAGTAAAAACCCAGAAACTTGCTCAAATGAACCTGAAATGCCAAAAGATAAGTGTACCGATGACGATGAAGTTCTTCCTTCTTCTGTCCCACTTTCCCCAGTCAAGAACGGCGGAGGAGGAGTCAGTAGTGGAAAGTCAAGTGCGGAACCCACGGACGACGATGACTCTTCTGATCAGAGCTTAGTACAACAAGTTACGGCGACGAAAAAGATTGAACAAAGGTTGTCTACACCAGAAGTTCCTCTTACAAATGGAAACTTGTCTCCTGAAAAGAAGGCTAAAAATGACAGAGGAATAAAGGAAGACGAAGAGCACGAAGAGGCCTTAAGTGAAAAATCGCCTGAAGAGAGGAATGATGAAGACACCACACCAAAGGTGAACGGAGGAGGAGGAGGAGATGTCGAAGATTCAAGTCAAGCGAATGATAATGTCTCTGAAGCCACGATTACGACCACCCCCACCCCTACTAACGAGAATGACGATGGTATGGACGACGAAGCGAAAACTCTCAATGGAGAAGTGAACGAGCAAGAAAACGGACATGGAATTGAAGTGATTCCGCAGGACAATGTGATTCATCATGTGAACTCTAGGGACGACGATGGGTCATCTCTCGTTTCTCTTGACAAACGCGAGTGGATTCAAAACGAGTCTGAATCTAAAGTGGTTCCAAAATCCTCCAGCTCCCCTCAGCAGCATCGTAGTCCGTCTCATGTGCCAGAAGAAACTGCTCGATCTGCTTCTTCTATTGCTGTCAACACTGAAGTGGAAACGGAAGTGGGGGAAGATGAAGATGATCAACGTCTTGAAGATGAATGCGAAAACGGCATCCGTCCAAGAAGTTCTGCTGCTGTCCAGACTCAGACTACTGAAGAGGGTAAAATAACAGAAACATTAATATCGCCTCTTTGCGTCTTTTTTGATTCAACTTTAGACTCAACTGTGTGTGTGTGTAATTTGAACTTGCAGGAGGAGTGCCTAGTGAACGGAGAAAGTCCTCTTCAATGTTCCATCATGGGACTCGTCATTTGTTTAACCCAGGCCCATCGCATCCTCCATTTAGAATCCCCGAGTTTAAGTGGTCATACATACATCAAAGGCTACTTTCTGATGTTCTTTTCTCACTTGAGACCGATATTCAAGTGTGGAGAAGGTACACTCGCACGTGTTTCTCGAACTAGAGTTCCCATATGTATATGTTGTTGTGCCTTGCATGTGTTTTTCTCACTCTCATGAATTTTTACACTTTCTCTCCTTTGAGTGCGTCTCACACTTTCCTTTTTGCTCGTCTCTTTGCATTCGCAACCAAAATGTGAAAAAGCTTCAAAGACTTTTTTTTCTTTCAAAGAAATGTTGGTCCAATTTCCTCCTGACACAGATTATTTTGTTTATTTGATACATTTTTATGATGAATTCGTATAAATCAAGACTCAATCACTCTTCCCTCTGACCTTTTAACTTGTCTCTCACATATGTACTGTAATAATAAGTGTGTTTGCGTTTTTGTGTCTGCAGCCATTCAACCAAGTCTGTATTAGACTTTGTGAACACTGGGGAAAACACAATCTTTGTCGTCAACACAGTTCACCTAATTTCGCAACTTGCAGACAATTTAATCATAGCTTGTGGAGGACTTCTTCCCTTACTCGCGTCTGCGACTTCTCCTAACGTAAACGAAATGCAATTCTTGTTTCAAACTAAAAACGCCAGCTGAATAAAATATACGAAAGAGTTTTTTTCTGATTTCTTTTGCTGCAGAGTGACTTGGATGTTATTGAGCCAACACAAGGAATGCCCATTGAAGTTGCCGTGTCCTTCCTTCAAAGATTAGTGAACATGGCGGATGTGCTAATTTTTGCTAGCTCACTAAATTTTAATGAGCTCGAGTCTGAAAAGAACATGTCTAATGGAGGAATCTTGAGACAGTGTTTGAGACTTGTATGCACGAGTGCTGTTCGGAATTGCCTTGAGTGCAAAGAACGCTTGAGACTTCAGCAAACAGGTGGTTACTGTGGTGGAAACGGTTCCGCGATTCCTGCAAAAGTAGCTCATTTACATTCGTTGATTCGGGGTGCTCAAGCATCCCCCAAGGTACAAAGTCTTTTCCTGTTAATCTCATTTCCGCTCTACCAATATTTGGCCATCAATGGATGGTTTTGTATTGAATTAAGACACTAATTGGTTTTGATATCATCTCGTTGCAGAATATCGTGGAAAATCTCGCAACTCAGAACAGCCCAGTCAAAGACCCGGAGAAGTTGCTTCAGGACATGGATGTAAATCGACTTCGTGCAGTGATTTATCGTGATATCGTAAGTCTAATAATTGAACTTCTTGGAAGTTTCCACGTGGTTGCTAAACATTGTTAATTTTGTAATTAACAGGAGGAGACAAAGCAAGCTCAGTTCCTTTCTTTGGCCATAGTTTACTTCATTTCCGTTCTTATGGTGTCAAAGTACAGAGATATTTTGGAACCTCCACCCACACCGTCTTCAAGTCCGGTTCCTCATATTACCGATCCGTCAAGTACAGCTGTTGTCCAACCAACTACAAATGGTTCATCTTCAATCAACAACGGTTCGTCTGAATCATTTCACCCTTGTGTAATCTCATCTGTAGTTGGAGAAAGTTGTATATATAATATCACATGCCTTTGTACACTATATATTTACTATACACACGTGTTTCTACTTAATATTTTATTGTCATGTCCTCGAGAGTCTGTAAGGTCATTTGATTATCCATATAGCATTCAAACGGTTAACTCGTATTAATTCTGTAGTGCGGGGTGTAAAATCTAGTGCCTGTGGTACTACTACTACCTCTCAACCACCATTGTATCCTCAGTGGACTAATCACATTTACCCACAGTACCTACCGAACTATTCTCAAAGCGATACATCTCAGTCAGACAATTTAAAACATACGAGTGAAGAGTGTGTGGAAGGTAACTTAAGACTATAAAAGCTAAATGATAAAGCATTCTTTGCTTTACAGATATTCCAGCATATAGCTCAGCTATACAGTAATTTCAAGGCAGTGCAGTAGACTGTTATATATTCTTATGTATTATTCCCGCACATCATCGTTAGTGGTACCCGTAAAAGATGTTTTGAAGCAGAATCGTTGTTAAGTAGCTTCTCTCTCAGTATTTTAAAGTCAACACAGTATTGCTTGTACAAACTCTTGTGCCTTTTAATAGCACTTGACACGCTTATTTGGAATCATATCACTGAATGTACCATTACTACTAATCAAGGTCGTTATGTTAACACTGCACCCGCTGCATTATAATAAATCTCTTGGTAATTGAACAGGTTTAGATATCTAAAAGGTTAGAAGTTGGATTTGTATTGAATAAGTAAGTGTCTCTCACAACTTCGGCACTGAATAAATAGATTACTGTTGTAGGTTTGGCAAGTTTGGCTTGTAGAGTTGAATAATAAGATGACAATATAAGAATCTGAAGAAAGTTTTATGTATGGAAGTTCGAGAAGATTCGCATTTCATGTGTTTTAAATGTGGCGTGCAATATGTAGTTGCAGAAGGAGAAGAAGATTCAAAGGCCGATTCTACTCTCACAAATCACCATGATCATCAGGGACAACATCTCCCTGCAAATCAAGTCAGGTGCGGATCAGCTAACGAGCATGAATCTACAGATGAATGCAGTCTGAGTGGTTCCTCTGTTAAGGTATGCTTGACGTGAATTGATTTCCTTGTAAACTAAGTATCGAGTTACATTTAACCCTCTTTGGCGTAGATGTAGTTGATTGGAAACGTAACTATAAAGTAATGTTGTGATTTTGTAGACTGAAACTAGAGACTTCCCTGGAGATGAAAGCTCCAAGTCACCCAACATTACCCTCAAGGTAGAAAAGCACATTCTTGAAGTTGTGTGTAGTGACTTAGAACCTTTTGATTGATTGGTTTGTTCATCTGGTTGATATTATATGTTTTGCGTAATGTTACGACAGAGTGATGACCCTATGAGTGACGTCTCATCTCAAAAGTCTATAGGGGAGGATTCCAATCAGCAGTTTCCTGGAACTGAAGGAACTGACGAAAAGAAAGCTGAAGATAGTTGGACTGATGTTAGTTTAAATGACGATAGTGAGACAAACTTAAAACGAGCAGAGGAGAAAGGTTCGATACTTTTCCAGTCAATACTTTAAATCATGTTAAATTGCAAAACGAACTGAAACTAAACTTTAACTTTAGATGGAATGGATCGAGGGGAAAAGCCTCAAGGTCAGATCAGTGTAGTCAGTGGATCTCCTATGCATAACTCAAGTGGCGCTGGAACTTCATCAAATGTGCCTAGAGCAGAAGAGTTAAACATTAAGCCACTTATGTCCACTGAAGGATTTCCGTTACCAACTCCTGCTCGAGAATCGAATTTGACTCAGAAGTTAGAGGCAGCGTTAGGGTCTGTGTGCCCATTGCTTAGAGAAATAATGGTCGACTTCGCTCCTTTCCTGTCCAAAACACTTCTTGGATCTCACGGACAGGAACTCTTGTCCGAAGGAAAAGGTATATAGACGATATAACCATCACACTCTTTGTGATGAATCCACCAAATACTTAACAAAAGCCCTAAGACAATTGTCCTTTCACAGGCTTAACAACTTTTAAGCACAGCACTTCAGTTGTGGAACTAGTTATGCTGCTCTGTTCCCAAGAATGGCAAAACTCACTTCAAAAACACGCTGGACTTGCTTTCATAGAACTTATCAACGAAGGAAGATTATTGTCTCATGCTATGAAGGATCACATTGTGCGAGTTGCCAATGAAGCTGAGTTCATTTTGAATAGAATGAGAGCTGATGATGTTCTTAAGCATGCTGAATTTGAAGTAACTTTACATATAGATATATAGTTGATTGTAACCTCTTTTTAAAACTTTTATGTTAACAATAAGTGTGTTTATTCTAAGCAAACTCTTTGTGCCCAAACACTTATTGAGAGGAAGGAGGAGGAAAAAATGTGCGACCATTTGATAACAGCAGCAAGAAGAAGGGACAACGTTATCGCTGCAAAAGTTTTGGAGAAGACTATAAACATTATTTCTAACAAACATGGTGCTTGGGGTCAAGATCATAGTTCGTAAGTGGAAGTCATGCAGTCAGTCTCAGTTGACGTAAGAATGAATTGGATGTCTTCAAAAGAAGCTTTTGTTTAATTCACAGGGATCAAGTGGAATATTGGAAACTTGATGCATGGGAAGACGATGCTAGGAGAAGAAAGCGTTTTGTTAGGAATCCTTATGGCTCCAGTCATCCTGAAGCTACTCTCAAAGCTGCTTTGGAACATGGACTCCCGGAAGACGCTATTTTACAGGTATCTGCAAAATCCGTATTTTCACCCTCTGTAAATTGTTAACTTCTTCACTTGATGGCGACTCCGTTCGTTCTTCTGGACGAGCTTCCAACCCTGGCTGGATAAACTTTTCACTAGGATTCTAAGGGCCTCATTCGGTTTTTGTTTCATTCGTATACTTATCTAGTTATAATTCCACTAGTACCTCAAAACAAATGAAACACTTTAAAGTTGTAAAAATAATCACATTGGTTGTCTCTTCATGTGCCTAACACAGGAATATGATTTTTTTCACAGGCCAAAGAAGATTTCCATACCCATCTTGCTGCAACAAGATCTCAGCAACCTATACAATCAAATGATCTGATGGATGACAATGAGCTGCTTTCAGATGATCGTGAACTCGACTTGGACTTAGTTGGTGCGTCTTTAAATGAATTTCAAATAGGGATTATATAAAGAATTTCAACTTTTATTTAATTAAAGAAAAATGTCGGAATATAATATATAACTACCAGTATAGAAAATTAGTATACCTTAACTTTTCAATGAAAACTGTCATGTCAGCATGATCCCTTTCAATTAGCGTAGAACTATACGGAGTCTGTGCGTATGTCCATTCTTAAGAAGATTTATTTATCTTATTAATCGGAATGTGGAATATTTAATGACTCTAAAAGAATGAGAGGCTAAGAATGAATGAACTTTTCCTTATGCTGACTCCATAGGTCCAGTAAATATCAGTACGAAAGCTCGTCTCATCTCCCCTGGGGTGGTGGCTCCTGGCATTGTCTCTATTACTTCTAATGAGTTGTATTTTGAAGTGGACGAAGAAGATCCCGAGTTCAAAAAAATTGATCCCGAGGTCAGTATAATGTTTATCTTCCTGTCTATTTAATTCGCCAGCTTAAATTCCAAAGCAGATCAATCTCCTTTTGCTTATTGCAATTTATAATCGTTTCCTTCTGTCATCAAAAACTCTCATTTTTTGAGAACTGCAAATGTATTCAAACACTTCAAACACACAAAGAAAATATTCCAAAACACACTTTTTAACTTATTAGAAACCGTGTGATATTCTATGGAGAAGAGCTAACAATTATTTTGCTCGTATGTGCTAATGATATTCATAAATTCAATTAGGTGGCCGAGCTGTCCAGCGAGATATGCTCGTAGCGTACCTATGTTCTTCTGTTTCGTTAGAAAGAAAGGGTCTCGGTGTGGTCATTTTTGGAGAATTAGTCATGTAACCACTCATCAGAAGGAGGAACTTGTCTCCTTTGCACCATCCTGCTTGAAGTCTAAGATAAACTATTAAAACCCAAGAGTGCTGTCCACATCATCCCTCATTCTGTATGATTGATGATAGGAGAAATATTCTCTATGCTCTCCATGCTATTTGTTCCAAACACTATATACTTTGTCTTGCCTTGTTGTGTAATTAGTAATGTATGTGTATCGGAAAGGATGATCAAAAGGCGTATGAATCATAACTTGCTGCTAAAATCACGACGATGAGGGCCTCACATATTTGCTAGGTGTGTGTGATTTGAAAAGTGTAGCTGAGAATATATAATATCCCGATAAGTGGATGCTTCGGGTGCCAAGACTTTTATTTCCTTAGTGCCAAGTGCTAAATCCACATACCACCTATACAGTCTCGCTCAGCCGTCAGGTATTGTTTAAGTATTAGTCTTTATGAAGGTGGAGAGGTAGAGAAAGAGCTTAATAGAAGAACTGATGGTAATTTTTATTAGAATCTCAAGAATTATTACTCACATTGATCTTTCTGACTTAAACCACCACGAACGATTATGGAATTTCTCGTTTACGAACAACAATAAAAATGCGTTTACTCTTCATGTAAAGCTTTTGAGGCGATTTATACACGAAAATTCCTATATACATACCTAGATTTTTCTCCAAGAATACTGCTAGCACACACTGCAATTTCCCTTCTCATTTGAATTATGGAAAATAATCGGGAGGACCGTATGGGTCAGATGAATGAGTAATGTGCACTTAAAGATGAGAGGTGGGCGTTATGTTGTAAATCTGCATGGGGGTGGGCCATCATGTCAAGAAAGACTGAGATACTTTGATGGATGGCCGCAAATTACTGAAGAGACAGCTAACTTTAGATGAGAGTGGCCCTAACCAGTTTCTTCTTCGGTAATTACTCCCTCACTCTTCACCACATTTGTGTGTGGATAATCTTTTGCTGACCTTCTCTCATCTGTGTGTCGCATCTTCCAACAATATGAAATATTCTTATTAGAGGCTCAATATACTTATTCTCCGCCATAATTTACCCATTTAATGGTGTCCACGTCCTTAAGTGATTCCTTAAGGTCGTGTGCTCCTTCCTTTAAGGCTGTAAGAAGTGTATAAGTACACACACTTGCTTTCAATTTACTCATGGCTTGACCAACTTAAGGTTGATTTTATCAGATGGAAGAAGAAGGCTGACGTATGAGACTGAGAAAGGAAGTATGTATACATATATGACTTAAGGGCTGTACGGGAAAAGGTATGAAATAGACGGCGGTGGACGTGAGGCAATAAATATTTAGACCAGAAGTTGATTTATGGGGTTTCGTGCAGTCTTCATTCCTTGGATTCCAATCTCTTTGCATACGAGAAAGATATTCCCTTGTCCTCCCGACCCGTTTGTTTATGAATTTTAATGTGTTTATGATGTGTGGTCACTCATTTAGGGCTTGACGTAGGCACCTTTGATTGTTGTTTGTTTATGGGATTCTCTCGGCGAGTTCTAGACTTTCTTCTCGATGGTGGTCATCTTGAGAACACTTTTTCTTTTGAATTATTCAAGACATCAACAAGATAAGGTTATCCATATTCAGTGAGCGTGTGTTTGTAAATGAGCGTTTATCGAACTTCCCATCTTTATTTCGGTGAGCATAGCACACACACACCTTTTAAGGTTTAGGCAAACAGTTTATAAAGTTTATCAGGGAAAATGGCTTTGCAATGTAGAAGAGGTGCATTGTTGTGTCAAGTGGTTAAAGATATATTAGAGAAGAAAAAATGATACAGGTAGTGTACGTGGTAGGCAGCTAGGTCGGAGTTCTTATTTGTCAAAGCCAATATCACGATCTTCTTGAAGGATGATCATCCATCAACAACTCATTATTACCTGCTTAAAACTTAAGCGCTGATTACTACACACACACATTCTCTTTTTAGGGTTAGTCTGTTTGTCTATCAATAAGCAGAGTCCACTGTCGACAGTGTATGCTCTCTTCACTCTTATCTCTTGTGTACGTATTCTAAAATTAGTCTCTAAAAAGTATGAGAATTCTGCTGATTGTAAAAGAGACTGTAGACTCAGCATTTGTTACTATAAGAAATTAGTTACAATCAACTTCAGCTAAACATACACATGAAATCTTAAAAGGAATGAGTGAAGAAACAATTCCCTGAAACTCTATCTTAATTAGAAAAACTTCACTTGCTCGGCTACCTCATATATGAACGCACTTACAAGTGAAGCAGGCTATAAGCTGTACGTGTAAAACGGTTAAGAAGAAAATATATGGTTTTCTTCAAGTTGAAAATATCAAGCAATCACGGAAAAGATCATATTGCTTCGTCTTGATAATACATTTTGTGTCTACACTTGTTAGCAAACTGATTTACCCTTTAAAAGGTCTCTTTTATGACTCCCTGTCAATATCCTTTTTACCTTTCGTTTCGGGTCTAATTCAATTTATCTCTGCTTCTAGGATGATGATGATTCCATGACCTGTACGTTAAGACATGACCCTTCTTATTGTTTGCTTTAAATTAACACTGATGTACTGATAAGTACCTATTTTCTTTCTAGTCCAAAACTCTTTAACACTGATTACATTAGTAGAAAAGACAAGCGTACCTTCAAAATGCTCTAACGAAATGCTCTACACCTAACCAGAGAAAAAATTCACTTGATCTTTATAGAAATGAATTAAATTAATTGGCCAGCCAAAAATAATAAGCCCATCATAGTCCGAATAAAACTTATCGCGTATCAGATGTTCCATATATTTAAGTACGTCTTAACAACATATATCCTGCTGTTGTTTGTTCTTGAAAATTCTCATAAAAAGGCGATTAATGATAATAAATGAGCCTAATTGGTAGTTCTGTCCAACATACTCGCTTGTGCACAATGACATTAACTAATTCTGGTTTTGTGTAAAAGGAAACCATAATTTGTAGGTGACTTGAGCTACCATACTTTTTCTATTGTTTGCTTACACGGAGGAATTGTTTATGTTATTATCACACGTTATCGCCGTATCATCGGTGTTTTATTATGAAGGGAATGATGCACAGGTCATTTGTTAAACTTAATATTAGCCTTCTCTATATTATGTATTATGTATATATAGTATATACATATATATGCAGGATTCTCATATTGAATACCATTTATTGCAGCATCAGCAATGAACATGTATGTATATTTGAACTTTACTTTTCTCCTACAAGTTACAAGTGATATTCGATGGTATCATCAAGTCAGGGGTCGAGGATGAGCAATGGAAATGGAAATGAGAATATGCGATTTCGTAGCAGCAGGAATCTTTCATCTCCACTCGTAATGGATGGTCGATGGGTGCGGCTCTACCACCCCTGATCATGTCCTCCATTCTAAAACATCAGAGTTGTTTAATCAACAAACTATTCTCTATAGTCTTAGAGGCTTTTGATTTTACTGTTTTATTCAATCCCCATTAAATTTACTTTCTTTCTCATTAGACTTTTTCTTTAATTGTTTTTAAGATTCCTATAGTCTAAATTTTAAGCAAAACTTGTCCTAAACACGAAATGTGTATGATATTATTCTGTTGTGTTTACCGTGGGACATTTAATTAACAGAGAGAATACTTCAACGAATAATTAAAGAACGAACAAAGATTAAAGGGTTGTTGATTCATCAATACATTGAGGAGAATGATAGAATGTTGGAAATGATAATTATTACAGTAGTTCAAACTGTTTGCACTGGATGAATCACTGAATCCCTTTTTAGTGTCTCGCTCGTATCTCGAAAGCCCGATAATCTATTTTAGAATTATATAAAGACAAATCGAAAGCAATCCCGTGGTGACTTTTTATGCTTATGTATCATTCAACGAGAATTGAATATCACTCAGCGACGCAATACGTGCTGTGTTCAGCAGCCAGACCTTTTGTTCGTATATATTTCTGATGAGGAAGCCTAATAATATAAGATTTGATGTAAGAGAGAGCAATCTTTCACTACGGACTTGGCTTGTTAAATGATTTGTAGCATGAGAGTCAGTATATAGGAAAGCCCCATATAAAGAAGAAACCTTTAGCTACCTTGACTTTGTTGATGGTTCCTTCACGGAACCCCTGACTGACAAGATATGACGGACTTGATTTTATGGATGATTAAATTTGTGGTTCCATGCGTGATTCATGAATTAGTATCGACCACCTATGATGTTCATGAAATAAATAAACAACCCAAACTCAACAAAACAATATTATCAAAGTTTGATTTCAAAGTTCAAACCAAGTGAGCCGTGTGCCTTGCTTGAAAAGCATTTCAAAAACTGGTGAAGGTTTGTTTGAAGAAGCTTGAATGAAATTCGAAAGTCCATAGAAGAATATATTGTTTGTCCTTTTCTTTTCAGTTGTATAGATTGATAATGTAATTGATATTCATGATGCGCAACATATTCACTCATTGTTTTAATTACACAATCAGACTGGAGACACTTTCATGCGTTCTTTGTACATGGCCTGTCGCAATTAAACAAAATTTAATTACTTACTGCTTCATAAATTTCATCTCAGATGCCCACGCAAATGAGGAGATGCACATCTTAACTTTTCTTGTTCATTTATCGTGTGCAATTTTTCTTACAACGATTCATTAGTTATATTGATTCTACATAAAAATAATTGATTGCAATATGGCGAAGAACTGACAATTATCAGGAGCTTCGCCAGGAGTGCCGAGTGGTATAAGTGTGTATATCTTTATCTCTCAAGATGTCTTCCTTAAGCACAAATAACAAAATTGTAAGTGGCACAGCCCTCAAACGAGTTTAGAAACTAATAAGACTTCACATTTATCATTGCTGTATTGTTTTCTTTGACAATGATCAACCATTTCCTCTACAGTGTTGGTAGCAATTAATTTTTTGTCCCCGAATGAATGAACGATTCTTATGTATATTATGTAAATGAACATTATATCAGCTCTACTTTTGCATCTCACATTACAATTTACAATAGCAAGAACTCATCATCCTCTGAATAGCATTTATGATGGGCCAGATCATATAGCAAATAACATTTTTAAGAGATCCCTTACGATTACTTTTGATTTATTGCACACCTATAAATATTATTATATATACCTTGAGTGCAACAAAATGTGCAACTTTGCAATTTATGTAGTCTAAATTAAATTAATCACTCCAGAACTTTTCTTTCGTTCTTGTTTGGCTCAGACGCAATAATCATTATTTATATTGACGTGTGCAGAATGAAACCAAATGGCAATATGGCAAGCAAATTCAAATTGCACATTTTTTAGGTACTGCAGTTCTTTTGAGAAATTGGGAATAAATATATACTGTCGACAGATAACAATATAATACACCAATTAAAGCCAAATAAGGAATCTGCAATAAGAATACTGCGCGACGGCGACACACACACACTTAATAGATGATTAGAAGGAGCCTTTTGTAGTAGGAGTATATACACACTAAACCTTTGGGAAATGATCATGTTTACAGTGTTTACACTTTAAATCCTTCCGTAGCAGGGGTCTTAATTTTTTATGTAATGTTCGGCAAACTCTAAAGAATTCAAGAGTCTTGAGCACTTTGATCTGCCCACACAGTCATGAGTGAATTTATCATTTCTTTGCGCAAGGGGATTTTTAAAAAGCCACTCTAAAAGTACATGTGTATGATACATATAACTTATACTTTGTGTGAGTGTGTATCTCCGCTTTGTGTATCAAAGTAATAATCCAAATTCTAAATAGGAGGTTTAAATCTCATTCAAGTTCTAAAAAAGGTCACTTACTTCTATTTACAGATGGTTAACAAGCCTTTCAAAACTTTTTGTTATGACGGGATACACAAAAAGTATTTTGCTTCTGCCTCTTTGCAACAAACACAATGTAAATATAATGTCGATTATTGTTCACGTATCATCATTTCATTATTGTTATGATACTTCCATCATGATCATGGCCCTCGTCTAAGGTTTATTTATTTGATTCAACTATACGTAATGCTTGAGTTACCCTTTTATCCAACTCCATCTCGTACCTGAGTTGAGTTCATCTCTCTACTTCGCACAGACCCTTGAAGGTGTTTATCGGAAATTCATTTCAGTAATAGGAAGAATAGGTTGCGAGGCATGTAAGGTTTGAAAGGGAATCATCTTGAACTTGCGAATGAATAAAAGTACACAGATGAAAGAGATATATAGAGGAGATCTCTTGAAATTTAGATAAGATGTTTCAGGGGCAATTCAAGATACAGAATGAGTAACACGGTTCAGTGTTTGTATCGTTTATGTAATTTCTCATTCCGCTAGTTAACTTATCCCATTCTCTTTAGAAGGGGTAACAATTGAGAATTAAAGATTTAAGTCTGGAAAGGGTTGAATAATATTCCTCAGTTGAGTATGCATGTATTCTTGTTGGTGTATAGGTAGTTGTGTGTTTGTAGCAATATATCTTTGCCTCATCAAGCGTGGTCATTACTTAATCATCCATGTGTCGGGAGGAAAGTCCACTCTCCTTTATATGTACGTGTGTGTGGTCGTCGAATCAAGTAAAATTGTTTGCTGCTGGGTCAACCAAACCTTTTGTTCTCTCCTGTGTGTCTGTGTGTGTAATCTTCGAGTATGAAAGACTTGGAGGAACATTTGAGATCAAGTTTTGTTGTAAAAAATAAAAAACCATACCTCAAACTCAATTAATTATTGTTATGTTAAGCCCTGAATGATTCATTTCTGACCGTTTATGGTTTCCATAAATTAAATATATATCATATCGAGTCTCTCGCTTTGAGCAAGTCTATGTTGAGTTATAAATATTAAAATATATGTTGTCCAAGTAGTTTGTGAAACTGGCTCTGGCCGATATAAACTGGATTATACTTTTCAATATCATTTATTTAATCGTTAATATTCGTAAATCTCTCATAGCTGTTCATAGCGAATGAATTCCCTTGAGAATAATTAACAGAGCTCTACTATTATACAGTATTAGGCAAAACACTTCCAAATTTGGAAGTTTTTTAAGATCATCGCGTAACATGCAATCATATAAGCCGGTCCTTTTTGTCCTTATTTGACAATAGCCAGCCAATCCTCATTGCTCACACTTTCCGGACTTTCCACAAGAAATCTGAGACTCATAAATTACCTTAATGTACGTTGAGTTCAATAAGCTACTATACACATGCATAATATTATAGTCCTGTCAGTTGCCAGTTAATTTCCAGTCGAAACGGTGGAGAACAAAATATTTTCCGGAAACGCTGAGGCATGCATTGTATATTGCATACGATGGTGTGTAGTAGTAGATAAGAATAAAAGGTGGTGAGTAGCGTAGAAGATTGAATCAGAAAACGGCTTTCTCGACATGTGGGATGACTGACTGATGTGAAAGAGTAATTGTGGCATTGTTGTTCATTGATATAATGAGCTGTTGAAGGGTCTGTATGAGTCGAAAGGTAGGTAGGCCACCACCACCTTTCACTGTGAAAAATATATGGGAACTGGGAGGTGACCAACAGCCCTTCTATTAGACCCTCTCATGCCTTGTTTGTTTTTCCATCTCGTATTAACCAAAGGGCACCTCTTCTCTCTCTCTCTCGTATGAATTATTACTTTTGAGTTTCCACATCTTGAGAAAATCCTTTCAATTTCTGTGCCTATAATACAAATGTATATTTGTAACATTTCTCCGGCTGGCTCAATTCTTCACTCGTTCATTGCATCGCCATCCATCCAATCCATAAATGATGCACTGGGGCTTTTTTACATTTTTCATTGTCGTGATCCTTGTCCAGTTCATATCACTCTTATTAGGAAAGGATATGTAATAATAATATCTTGTTTTCCGAAGCGTATGTATTATTCGTCGTTTTACGAGTGTACCCTTCTTCTTCTTCTTCTTCTTCTTCTATATGGTTTGTACGTATCTCAGTACCATCTTGTCTCCGGAGCTCCAGACTCTCTCATGTATATTTGTATATATACGGATACTCGTTTTTCCTCTCGTCTGTCCCAAAGGAAGATGATGAGAGCTACAAAATCGTGAAACTGATAGCAACTTACTCAACATACCTGGAGCCAACAGGCCCACAAATAAAACTTCGAATCCAGACCAATGCACAGGCACACACTTCAACGAGACTACTTGCGAGAGGGTACTTAAACTTCTTCCCGTAGTGGCTCAGATTGTACTTATACGTATATATTCTTGCTTTGTTTCAAACAGTTTCCACCTTAAGTACCTTTTCTTCTTTTTCCCTTCAAGTCAGAGATGATACACACTCGAACTCGAATTCTCGATACTTTTTAGGTTGGCTGCATTATATGTAGATATCATCCCACAACCGAGTATGATTTCTGATTTCAGTAACTGCATCTGACAAAGATTCATACGTTTTGTGATGAGTTTTCGTGTAAAAGTTCAATTTTGTCGAGAATTACATCTCTCCATCTCTCTGAGTCGAAACATATTTATACATAGCAGACATCGGGTTAATTAAGACGCGTCGTCAACTTATTGTTAGCATATGAAATACAAATACATATGTATGAATTGAACAATGTTTCAAACTTAATTTTCTCAAATGGATTCTGTTTTTGTATTATTTTCTTTCGTTTATTTTTTTTCTTCGTTGATGTTATCGTTATCATGAATCACCTTTCATTAAATTCGTCTTCGGCTGGAGATGAATTTGTCTGCAAGTGTATAATTTTTATATTAGTCACTTTGGATAACTACTCGATCCATGAGGAATTTGAGTAAAGCAGCATAAGGTAAAAATCAGTGTGGAAAATAGAAAACAATTTGAGTAAAAAACTTGTTTTTTAGGGATACACAAATCAAAACTACTAATAATAAGAAGCATCTCAGATATTGTGATAAAAATCATTTCCATATGGTTTTGACTTCAGAAGTATCGTTTAACATAGATGTTAATTCTTACTATCTTATCTTCTTAAGTTACTTTTAGTCGTTTACTTTGTCAACTACACTCATTTTTGTTTCATCTTACT
>Ga0194135_10000340_pt1 | contig 27269 bp, 27 predicted proteins | sample LitLau_LLRF_2013_FD_134024 | JGI IMG/M metagenome (GOLD analysis project Ga0194135, IMG submission 134024) | Freshwater sediment microbial communities in response to fracking from North America - Little Laurel Run_MetaG_LLRF_2013 (version 2) | ecosystem: Environmental > Aquatic > Freshwater >... | reverse complement strand
CATCTGAATAGTGCTTCTTTAAAACCAATTCGACACATTCTAATTTAAATGTATAGTCATACTTTGTTTTTCTTGCCATAAAAAATGCCCCAAATAGTGTCTAACTTTTTGGGGCATGTTCAATTCTAAAAGAGGCTTTATTTTTGGGTTCATTCTTCAAAAAAAATCTTATATTTTATTAAATCAAAGCTTAGCTGTTTCTTTATTTTCTGCGGTAGCAGCTCCTTTTTCCAAAACAGCTAATTCTTCTTTATTGACCAGTTGCTGGGCCAAAATAGCATTATTATATGCTAAAAAATATACATCAAAAGTAACTCCTTCTTCGATTAATGCTGTAGAGATCTGATCATTTTTGATCATTTCTTTTAGTAAATCCGGAAATGATTCTTTATAAGCTAATTTATTAGAATCGTTTTCTTCCAGATTAGTTTCGATCCTAATTTCAATTTTATTGTCATTTAAAAATGCTTTTGCAGATGTACTTGTAATTCCGTGTCCTTTTATCGATGACGAATTGTTATAAGTAGTTACATGTTCCTGAATTTTTTGTTTGGTATTTTTACAACTTACCAGCAACATTAAAACAGCAAAAGCAAATGCGATTTGGGTAATTTTTTTCATAATTTTTTTGGTTTTTGGTTAATTTTTAACTCAAACATAACAAACTAAAAACACAAAAGCAACTTAAACCAACAAAAACATAAAATACAATTATTTGACTACAAATCAATTACACCAAAATTAAGCACAAAAATAAAAGCCGAATAAAAGCTATTGACTTAGGACAACTAAAAAAGCCTCTTTAAAAATGATTAAAGAGGCTCTTTTGTTAAGAATATAAACCATTTTTGCTATTTCAACAACTCTGGTATTGATTCCTTATTTATTATTTGTTTTACCAAAACAGTATTATCATCAGCCAGAAAATATACATCAAACTGCACACCTTCTTCAACCAAATCTTTAGGAATTTGATTTTTATGAATCATTTCTTTCAACAGTTTAGGAAACGATGTATTGGCGGCCGCCTTATTCGATTCGTTTTGCTTTAGATTTGTTTCGAATCGCAGTTCAATTTTATCATCATTAATATAACCTCTTGCAGTTGTAAGCGTTACATTTTCGGCTTTAAAGCCCGGAGCTGCTGCATTATAAGACACTACATATTCCTGAAGCTTTTGTTTGGCATTTTTACAGTTTACCAACATAAAAACCATCATAATGGCAAATAAAATTTGAGTTATTCTCTTCATCATAGTAAATTTATTTTAGTTTCTGAAGCCTTAAAAGTGCTTCTAAATAGTAATAATCAGCATAATTTATAGAACAGTCAATCTCGCTTCCGGCTGGTTTATGTCCGGTCGAATGTAGTAAAAATGCCGGGTTGGCATCACGGCTTTGATAATGCTCTGAAAGCGAAACGATCATCTTTTTAGACTTTTGCAAATATTCTTTTTTCAAATTTACATCTTTTGTATAAGAACTCAACTCTAAAAGTGCCGAAGATACAATTGCCGCAGCAGAAGCATCTCTTGGCTCGTTTGGAATTCCCGGCGCATTAAAATCCCAATACGGAATTAAATCTTCGGCAGTTAACCTGTCCAAATAAACACGTGCCAATTTATGGGCAAAATCCAGAAATTTAATATCTTTTGTTTCGCGATAGACCATCGTAAAACCATAAATTGCCCACGCTTGCCCTCTTGCCCACATACTATTATCACTATATCCCTGAGCTGTTATTCCTTTTATTTTTTTACCCGTATCGCAATCATAAATTATGACATGATACGATGAATTATCAGGACGAAAATGATTATTCATTGTCGTTTCGGCATGTTTTACTGCAATATTATAAAGTTTTTTATTTCCCCCGTTTTTAGAAGCCCAAAACAGCAATTCTAAATTCATCATATTATCTATAATCGTATTATGTCCGCCATATTTATTGTGCGGCCACGATAAAATTGTTCCCACTTTTGGATTAAAAAGAGTCGCCAGCGTATCGGCAGTTTTTAGAATAATTTCTTTATATTCCCGATTCTTTGTTAAACGATATCCATTTCCAAAACTATTAAAAATCTGAAACCCCAGATCATGGTCAGCGGCTTTGCTAAATGACAAAGGCGTTAAGAACCGGCTGAATTTATCTGCTTCCTTTTCCCATTTTTTATCGCCGGTTGCTTCATACAAATACCATAACTCTCCCGGCCAGAAACCGCTTGTCCAGTCTTTATAATTTACAAATTTCCAGTCTTTACTTCCGCTAGCAATAGTCCTTGGTGAGGTTCCGTCATTTGGAATTACCGGTAATGTTTTTGAAGCTTGATCTGCGCAATAATTCAATTGCTTTTTAATATTAAACGAATTGCCTTTTTGAGAATAGCTTTGTGCTGCAATAAGAAACAAAGCTAATATAAAAGTGATAAATCTTGAATTCATGTGGTTATTTTTGACAGAAGGTTTATAGAACTGATAAATTTATAAAAATAAGAAGACTCTATCTTAATCTTTGTATTTTTGGACACCTAAAAAAGTACTCATATTTACCTATAAAGCCAAACTTGACTAAATCCGGAATTTATTATTCGATCCTGTTTCTTTTAATTATTCTCCTTGGAATTCTCTCCAGGAAAATGTCATCTATTCCATCCTGTACAGGCGATTTTCTTTACGCAGTAATGATCTATCTTTTGATTAGAATTGTATTCATCAATAAACAATCTTTCCAAATTCTAATTTTGGCTTTATTTACGTGTTATGCTATTGAGTTTTTTCAGCTTTATCAGGCAGTATGGATTATCAGGCTAAGACAAACTCTTTTTGGCAGATATGTTTTAGGACAAGGTTTTTTATGGTCTGATATTATAGCATATACTTTTGGCGTTGCCTTAACTTGCATTGCAGAAAAAATATTTTTAAAAAGCAATATCAATCAAAGGTCTGCGTAATTTTATCAATATTCAAACTGTTCGCCATTGCTGTAAATATTTGGTAATAGACTGATTTATTATCATACAATTCGTCATGCGTCCCTTTTTCGACACATCTTCCCTGTTCCAGAACAATTATATTTGAGGCATCAATAATTTGAGAAATACTATGCGAAATGATAATTACTGTTCTATCCTTTTTTATGGCATCGAGCGATTTTTTTATCTGCTGTGTCGCAATAGCATCTAAACTCGCAGTAGGTTCGTCTAAGAAAATAATAGGTGGGTTTTTTAAAAATAATCTGGCAATGGCAATACGCTGTTGTTGTCCTCCTGAAAGCAAATGCGCATCAGAATCATATCCTTTGGGCAATCCCATAATCTGATCATGAATATAAGCCTGCTGAGCTGCTTCTATAATTTCAGATTGCGAAGCTTCAGGTTTTCCGTAAAGAATATTTTCGGCAATTGTACCTTTGAAAATGTGGTTTTTCTGCAAAACCAATCCAATATTTTTACGCAGGAAATCAGTATCATAATCATTGAGATCGACTCCATCTAAAAAAATCTGACCTGATGATGGCAGATAAAACTTATCTAACAGATTAATAATAGTACTTTTTCCGGCTCCGCTTAATCCAACCAAAGCACTGGCTTCATTGGGTTTTATCGTAAAATTAACATCATAAAGAGCCTGAGTTCCGTTTGGGTAAACAAAATCAACATTTTTAACCTCAATAAGTCCTACGATTTTTTCAGGAATATAATCTCCACTGGTTTCTTTTTCATGATCTGATTCTAAAATATCAAAAAATCCTTCAGAATATATTAACGCATCATTTACTTCATCATAAATACGATGCAATTGTCTGATAGGAGATGAAACGTTGTTAAACAACATAATATGAAACATAATTGCTCCAATTGTCATCGTATTATTCAAAACAAAATAAGCGGTAAGAATAATGATAATAACCACACCTATTTGTTCTATAAATCCTTTTACGCTTTCAAAAATAAAACTGGTTTTTCTGGTTGCCAGTTGATTTTCGGTCATTTCGTATTGAATATCCTGATGGCGCTCTGCTTCCATAGGCTCTCTTACAAAGGATTTAATTACGGTTATGGATTCAATTAAACTGATGATTCCGTTATTTTTAGTTTCGCGGTAATTGCGCATTCTTCTTCTAAAACCACTTAGTTTAGTCGCCTGCAACTGGCTAACATAAAAATAAACAGGAATAATACACAAACTCACTAAACCTATATAAACATTGGCATAAAACATCAATACCAAAGCCACAAACGCATTGGCAAACAACGGCAGAATATCGATAAAAAAATTCTGAACGAGTCTGGTTAAACTGCTAATACCTAAATCGATTCTGGTCTGCAGTTTTCCGCTTTCGTTTTCACCCGAAGTATAAAACTCCATTCGATAACTCAGGATTTTTTCGACAATAGCCTGAGAAATATCTCTTGTAATAAAAATACGCAGTTTTTCTCCATAAAATTTCTGCCCAAATTGCACCACAGAATACACGAGCTCTTTTGAAAGCAAAACAATACTAATAATCCCTAACAAATGAAACCCTTTTGATAAAGGTTCATGAGCTACCATCAGATTACTGATTGAATCAACTGTATATTTTAATATTAAGGCATTTACCTGTGCCGCAAACGAACCTAAAAAGGTAAGCAGCAACGTAGCAATTACCATTTTTTTGTAAGGTTTTACAAAAGGAGTTATTTTTTTATACAGGACTGATAATTGCATTTATTTCTATTTTTAACCCTATATCAAATATAAGAATTCTAAATTTGTGTTTTAAAAATACTATTAAACATTATAATTTTCACATTATGGAACTTGTTTTCGCTTCTAATAATATCAATAAAATTAAAGAAATTCAAAGCATCTTAAACGGATCTATACAATTATTAAGTCTTGAAGATATTGGCTGCTACGAAGATATTCCTGAAACAGCAGAGACAATTGAAGGAAATGCAATTTTGAAAGCAAACTATGTAACAGAAAAATTTGGTTATGATTGTTTTGCAGATGATACCGGCTTAGAAGTTCATGCTTTAAACGGAGAACCAGGTGTTTATTCAGCAAGATATGCAGGAGAACAACGCAGTGCCGATGATAATATGAATAAACTTTTGGATGTCTTATCAACGAAAGAAGATCGCAGCGCCCAGTTCAAGACCGTTATTGCCTTAAACTTAAAAGGTGAACAGCATCTTTTTACCGGAATTGTAAAAGGAGAAATTACATTAAATAAAACCGGAGATCATGGTTTTGGATATGATCCGGTGTTTAAACCTGAAAATTACACGGAAACATTTGCAGAATTGGCTGCTGAAATTAAAAATAAAATTGGACATCGCGGAAAGGCAACCCAGCAACTAATTGATTATCTGAACTCCACTAAATAATTGTTTAAAATACAACATTTTAGACTATAAATTTGATATTTCATGACGTTTTTTTTCTCAAATTTTTTCAGTTCATTTTAAAAATGATTCCACATATTGCATAACTTTTTGATAATCAAATCATAAGAAATACATAATTCTTAAAACAGCATTAGTTTATCTGAATAATTAACAGTAATTTTGCACCCTATTTTAAAAACACATATGAATAAATTTGAACAATTAGGATTGAATGAATCGTTACTGAAGGCGATTTTAGATCTAGGATTTGAAAATCCGTCAGAGGTACAGGAAAAGGCGATTCCCCTATTATTGGAAAAAGACACAGATATGGTTGCGTTGGCTCAGACAGGGACAGGGAAAACGGCAGCTTTCGGTTTTCCGCTAATTCAAAAAATTGATGCTGACAACAGAAATACACAAGCATTAGTTTTATCGCCAACACGAGAACTTTGTTTACAGATTACCAACGAACTTAAAAACTACTCAAAATACGAAAAAGGTATTAATGTGGTAGCAGTTTACGGCGGGGCTAGTATTACAGAGCAAGCTAGAGACATTAAAAGAGGAGCACAAATTATTGTGGCTACTCCGGGGAGAATGCAAGACATGATTAACAGAGGCTTGGTAAACATTAAAAATATAGATTACTGTATTCTTGATGAAGCCGATGAGATGTTAAACATGGGATTTTATGAGGATATCGTTTCTATTTTATCAGATACTCCAGACGAAAAAAGCACATGGTTGTTCTCTGCAACTATGCCACAAGAGGTTGCCAGAATTGCAAAACAATTCATGAGCGAACCGGTTGAAATTACTGTTGGAACTAAAAATTCTGGTTCAGCTACAGTTTCTCACGAATTTTATTTAGTAAATGCACGTGATCGTTACGAAGCTTTAAAACGTTTAGCAGATGCAAACCCGGATATTTTTTCTGTGGTTTTCTGTCGTACAAAAAGAGATACTCAGGCTATTGCCGAGAAATTAATAGAAGACGGATATAGTGCTGCTGCGTTGCACGGAGATTTATCTCAGGCACAACGTGATGGTGTAATGAAATCTTTCCGTGGAAGACAAATTCAGATGCTTGTTGCTACTGACGTTGCTGCACGTGGTATCGACGTTGATAACGTAACACACGTTGTAAACTACCAATTGCCAGACGAAATCGAAACTTACAACCACCGTTCAGGACGTACAGGTAGAGCAGGAAAATTAGGTACTTCTATTGTAATCGTTACAAAAAGTGAGTTACGCAAAATTTCTTCTATCGAAAGAATTATCAAACAAAAGTTTGTTGAAAAAACTATTCCATCCGGAATTGAAATCTGCGAAATTCAATTATTGCACTTAGCCAACAAAATTAAAGATACTGAGGTTGATCATGAAATTGACAACTACTTGCCAGCAATCAACAATGTTCTTGAAGGTTTATCTAAAGAAGAGTTAATTAAGAAAATGGTTTCGGTAGAATTTAACCGTTTCATTACTTACTACAAAAAGAATAGAGATATCTCTGCTCAATCTTCTGGTGAAAGACGCGAAAGAAATGATTCTGAACCAAGAGAATTCAACAACAACGGAGCTGTTCGTTATTTTGTAAACATTGGTTCAAGAGATAACTTTGACTGGATGTCGCTTAAAGATTACTTAAAAGAAACATTAGACTTAGGTCGTGATGATGTTTTCAAAGTAGATGTAAAAGAAGGTTTCTCTTTCTTTAACACAGACCCTGAGCACACTGATAAAGTAATGGAAGTATTAAACAACGTACAATTAGAAGGACGTCGTATTAATGTTGAAATTTCTAAAAATGATGGTGGCGGAAGACGTGACCATAACGGACGCAGCGGTGGCGGACGTTCTTCTGGAGGCCCAAGACGTGAAGGAAGCTTTGCTCCAAGACGTGAAGGTTCTGGTGGCGGATTCAGAAGCGACAGAAACTCAGCTCCAAGACGCGAAGGTTCTGGAGGAGGTTTTAGAAGCGACAGAAATGCTGCTCCAAGAGAAGGTGGCTTCAAAAGAAATGAAGGTAGTTCAGACAGAGCTCCAAGACGTTCTGAAAGCTTTGGTGATTCACCAAGACCAAGAAGACCAAGAAGAGATTAATACCCTCTGTTAATTTTCTTATAATTATATTCGAAGACTGCGAAATATTTAATCCTGATTTACTACTTTTAGTGCTTTAAATCAGGATATGAAATATTTCGCAGTTTTCTTTTTCACATTACTATCAGCCGTTGGTTTTGCGCAAGACACCGAGTCTAGTGCACCACAGAGAGTTTCAGGTTATATTATTAACGATAATACCAAACAGCCTCTTCCTAACGTAAACATTATTAACACCAATAAAGTACGTGGTGCAAAATCTGACGCCAAAGGGTATTTTGAAATAGATGTTCAACTGAATGATACGATTCACTTTTCGATTTTAGGATTTCAATCTCTAAGAATCAGAGTAACTAATGACTGGATAAAAAATAAAGTAACCAGAATTCAGCTTACCGAAAAAGCAATCGCACTTGAAGAAGTTGTTATTGCCCCTTTTAATTTAACCGGATATCTTGAAGTTGACTCTAAATTAATTCCAACTAAAGAAAACTATCGTTATAGTATTTCCGGACTTACTCAAGGTTATGAAGCAGGTGAATATTCGCCTAATGCCTTTGGAAAAGTTCTGGGATCTATTTTTAATCCTGCCGATGTTCTCTACGGTTTCTTTGGTAAAAACGGACGCGAGCTCAAGAAACTTAAAGAAATGCGAAAGGATGACACAGTAAGAAACTTGCTGGAATCTAAATATGATCGTGAAACTATTTCGGTTCTTTTAGGAATCAGTAAAGACGAAATTCCTGAAATCTTACAACGCTGCAACTATTCGGATTCATTTATTCAAACCGCAAATGATTTACAGATAATGGACGCAATTAGCGGATGTTATGAACAATATAAAGTCTTGAAACGTAATTAAAAACATATTTAAACAAATACCTAAATCCTCAGTTTTTTAAATTGAGGATTTTTTTTATTCTAAAAAAAAAAAAAAATCAATACCTTTCTGTTTCTAATTACCACACTTTACCTTATAAAAATATAGGTTTTAGTACTTTTTTTGATTAAATTAGATTTTTACTACTCTAAAAAATCAACCTTCAGTCATAACTTTAAATCAAACTCATGACGAATATAACTCAGAAAATTTTAAATTTCATTGATCTTCAAAAAGGCGAAGAGAACAAAAAATCAGTTATAGAAAATATAACAGGCGCTATATCTTTTAGAGGTTCAAATATTTGGATTCTGGCTTGTGCCATTATAATTGCTTCTGTTGGCCTAAATGTTAACTCGACAGCTGTAATTATTGGTGCAATGTTAATTTCTCCCTTAATGGGCCCAATTGTTGGTGCCGGCTTTGGCTTAGGAATGTATGATTTTGAGCTTTTAAAAAAATCTATAAAAAACCTGGTTATTGCAACGATTGTAAGCCTTGCCACTTCAACAATGTACTTTTATATCAGCCCTTTTAAAGAAGCACAATCTGAATTACTAGCCAGAACTTCTCCAAATATTTACGATATCTTAATTGCCTTTTTTGGAGGTTTAGTTGGTGTAATTGCCGTAACGCGTGTAGAAAAAGGAAATCCAATTCCTGGTGTAGCTATTGCAACCGCCTTGATGCCGCCACTTTGCACAGCGGGTTATGGTTTGGCACTTGGAAATTACCTCTACTTTTTTGGTGCTTTGTACCTTTATACCATCAATTGTGTTTTTATTTGCATTGCTACTTTTGTAATTGTAAAATTTTTAAATTACCCCATTGCTCAGCAACTGGATCTAAAACATCAAAAACGAGTAAAATATGGTATAACAATACTGATCTTACTTTTAATTTTACCCAGCATTTATTTTGCCTATCAGTTATACGTTCAAAAAAATTACAATTCAAAAACAGAGATTTTTATCCAGAAAGAATTTCTGGACAATGATTATCCCGTTATTTATAAAAAAATCAGATACAATACAGATCCAAAAAGAATTGAACTGGCATTTTTAGCAAAAAAATTCAGTGACACAGCAATTATTAACCTTAATAAAAAACTACCCGATTATGGTCTTCCAAATACAAAATTAATTATCAGACAGGATACCGTAAATCTAAGAAAGGATATCATGAATCAAATGAACAACAATCAGAGTATTGTAGATCAAAAAGATATTTTAATCACCAATCTACGCAATCAATTAGCACAATATCAATTTAATAGCAATCAAATTGGCAATGAAGCCAAAATACTTTTCCCTTCTGTCACCTCTCTTACCATCGGAAACTACACCTTAGAAAGCGAAGTAAATAAATCAAAAGTTATTCCGGTAATTCTTTTTCAAAGTAAGAAAAAGGCGGATTTAGAAATGAAACAAAAAATGAAAATGTGGTTAAAAGAAAGACTTGGAAAAGATTCAATTGAAGTATATCAACAAAATAATTAATATAAACCCAAAAATAGAACCTATATTTACCTTAAAATAATTTAACTATTACTAAATCAAAATATTATGGCAAAGAGTCAGGATGCTAAAAAAACAGCAAAAAAAGAACCGCTAAAAACGGCTAAAGAAAAGAAAGAAGAAAAAAGAGAGAAGAAAAATGCTCCTAAAAGAGACTAAAAAAGCAATCAGTATTCAGTTTTTTAATTATCAGATTTGCTGAATACTAAAAAACTGAACACTGAAAAACAATTACTTAACTGGAATATTCGCTAGAATCTCTAATACAAATTTCCAATATTTTTGAGCCGAAGATATACTGGCTCTTTCATCAGGAGAGTGCGCACCGTGAATTGTTGGTCCAAAAGAAATCATATCCATATCCGGATAATTTGTTCCCAAAATTCCACATTCTAAACCTGCGTGACAAGCGACAACTTTTGGTTTTTCGCCATTTTGTTTTTCGTAAATTCCCACCAAAGTATCTAAGATTTCAGAATTTACATTTGGAGTCCATCCCGGATATGAACCGGAAAGTTCTACTTCGCAGCCAACCAGTTCAAAAGCAGATCGTAAAGCATTCGCCAAATCATACTTTGAAGTTTCAACAGAGGAACGAGTTAAACATCCAATTGATATCTGACCATCTTTTACAATTACTCTGGCAATATTATTAGAAGTTTCAACCAAATCAGCCATATCAGCGCTCATTCTGTAAACACCATTATGTGCTGCATAAATTGCTCTGATAATTCCTTCCTGAACACCTAAATCCATTACCTTTTCAGGCAAATCACATTTTACAATTTCAATAGTAAGATTAGGTTCAGTTGTTTTATATTCTGCTTTAATATCGTTGATGATTTCCTGCATATCAAAAATATACGCTTCATCAAACATTTCAGAGATAATCACTTTAGCAACACTTTCTCTCGGAATTGCATTTCTTAAACTTCCACCGTTAATTTCAGCAACCTGCAAACCAAAGTTTTCAAATGCATCAAATAATAAACGGTTCATAATTTTATTTGCATTTCCTAAACCTTTATGAATATCCATGCCTGAATGACCACCATTAAGCCCTTTTACGGTAATAATATGCCCAACAGATCCTTCCGGAACTTCTTCTTCATGATATGTTCTTGTAGCCGTTACATCAATTCCGCCAGCACAACCAATATCGATTTCATCATCTTCTTCAGTATCCAGGTTCAATAAAATCTGACCTTGCAAAATTCCGCCTTTTAAATTTAAAGCTCCGGTCATTCCGGTTTCTTCATCAATTGTAAACAAAGCTTCGATTGCCGGATGCGGAATATCTTTACTTTCTAAAATAGCCATTATTGTCGCAACACCTAATCCGTTGTCAGCTCCTAAAGTTGTACCACGCGCACGAACCCAGTCACCATCTACATACATATCAATTCCCTGAGTATCAAAATCAAAAACAGTGTCTGCATTTTTTTGGTGTACCATATCAAGATGCCCCTGCATTACAATTGCTTTTCGGTTTTCCATTCCAGGTGTTGCCGGTTTTCTGATAATTACATTTCGAATTTCGTCTTCAAAAGTTTCTAAACCTAAGCTGTTTCCAAAGTTTTTCATGAACTCGATTACACGCTCTTCTTTTTTTGACGGACGCGGAACTGCGTTCAGATCAGCAAACTTATTCCATAGTGCTTTGGGTTCCAGATTTCTTATTTCCTGACTCATTATATTTTGTTTGAAGTTTAACAATTAAGAATGTCAAAGTTACAAAGTTTATATTTTTTTCCGCCACGAATTTCAGGATTTAGCACTAATCATATTCAAATTAAAAACCAATTTCACGAATATTTCTCAATTTTGTACCATTAAAAATTCCTGATGAGTGAAAATTCATAGAATTCCTACCTAACTTTTTCTTATCCGTCAATTTTGTATTTATATTTACGTATTCAAAAATTAAATTGTGAAGTCAAAATACATTTTACCGCTATTACTTCTTTTACAAATCATTATTTTAAGGATTCTTCCTTATTTTCCGGAATTCATAGAACATTTTTACAGCAATGGATTGTATTTGAAAATCTCACGTTTTTCGAGAATGTTATTGGGTAAAATTCCATTTTCAGTTGGTGATTGTATTTACAGCCTGCTGATTTTATTTTTAATTAGGTGGTTTTGGCTAACTCGAAAATCATGGAAAACAAACTGGAAAAACAATCTTTTACAAGTAGCAAGCGTACTTTCTGTTTTTTACTTTTTCTTTCATTTGCTTTGGGCTTTCAATTATTATCGCGAGCCTCTTTTCGAAAAAATGAAAATCGAAAGAGAATATACAGATGCCGAATTATTAGCTTTCACAAAAAAACTTATTGTCAAAACCAATGCAATTCAGTTTCAAATTACTAAAAATGATAGCACAAAAGTTGTTTTTCCGTACACTCAAAAACAAGCTTTTCTAATGGATTTAAACGGATATAAAAATCTGTCAAGAGAACATTCTTATTTTAAGTATGAAATTTTAAGCGTCAAGAAATCATTATTCAGCCTGCCTTTAACCTATATGGGTTTTGGCGGTTATTTAAATCCGTTTACAAACGAAGCACAGGTAAATGATTTGATGCCTATGTATAATTTTCCTGTTACAACATGTCATGAAATGGCACATCAAATGGGTTATGCCAGCGAAAGCGAATGCAATTTTATTGGCGTTCTGGCTGCTGTAAAAAATGATAATTTATATTATCAGTATTCAGGATACAGTTTTGCTTTGCGTTATTGTTTAGGAATCTGGCAGGTTAAAAATAAAAAAATATTTGAGCAGTTAAAAAAACAAACGCATATTGGAATTTTAAAAAACTATCAGGAAAGTCAGGATTTCTGGAAACAGTACGATACTTTTATAGATGAAGGTTTTCGCATTTTTTATGATAATTTCTTAAAAACCAATAATCAAAAAGACGGAATGGACAGCTACAGCAAATTTGTTGACCTGATGGTGAATTATTATAAAACCAAAAAATTATAGATTTATAGCAAACTTAAATCGTATAGATAAAAAAAATCCTGCCTGATCTTGTTAATCTGTGGTAAAAAAACAAAAATTACTGTAACAAAATATATTTCAATACTACTAATATGTATATGAGCGAAAATCTAGAACAGTCATTTGTTGCGCAATTGCAGGCAAATCAGAATATAATCCACAAGATTTGTAGATTATATACTGCCGGCGAAGATGCACACAAAGATTTGTTTCAGGAGATTACAATTCAGCTCTGGAAAGCATATCCTAAATTTAGGGGCGACAGTAAATTTTCGACCTGGACGTATCGCGTTGCCTTAAATACCGCCATTACCTTATACCGAAAAACAAAACGTACCGTATCTACAGTAGAATACGAAAGTCATCAGCATTTTATAAAAGATGTTGATTACAATTATGAAGAGGAAGAACAGATTAAATTGATGTACAAAGCCGTTTATCAGCTTAATGACATCGAAAAAGCATTAGTTTTTATGTATTTAGAAGACAAAGATTATCAAGAAATAGCAGAGACCTTGGGGATCAGCGAAGTGAATGCCCGTGTGAAAATGAACAGAATTAAAGGGAAACTTAAAAAAATACTAAATCCTTAAAAATTATTATGAAAGAACTGGATTTATTAAAAAAAGACTGGAAAAAGAACTCGGATTCTTTTCAACAAATTTCTGAAACAGAGATTTATAAAATGATTCATAAAAAATCATCTTCAATTGTAAAATGGATTTTGATTATCAGCATTTTAGAAGTTTCTTTTTGGACTTTCTCTAACTTATTTATCAATACTGATGATTTACTAAAAAAAATGAATCATCCTGAGATTGTATTGGCTCTTGAATTCCTAACCTATTTCAATTATATCGTTGTAATGATTTTTGTAATCATTTTTTACAAAAATTACAAAACAATTTCAACAACTGTCGCTACAAAATCGTTGATGAGCGCCATTCTACGAACCCGAAAAACAGTTCAGTATTATGTATGGTATAATCTTGGTATGATTGTTATTACAACAATACTAAGCTATTTTATCGCTTTTGTTTATAACCCTGACATGAACTTCCTGAGAGAAAAACTGGCGCTAGACGGAAAAGCAATGTTTTTTACTGTTGGGATCTTAATCCTGATTATATTAGGTTTATTTGGGATCTTCTGGTGTATTTACAGATTGATATACGGAACCTTGTTACGCAGATTATATGCAAACTATAAAGAGCTAAAGAAGATTGATATTTAATATTCTTTAGAGTTGTGAAGCTACTGAGAGGCTAAGATTCTAAGTTTTTTCACCTGAAACTTGAAACTTGAAACAAAAAAATTACAGTCTAAAATCTAATATTCCCATCTTCTGAGTTTGTTAAGTTCTTCCTGTACTTTGATTTCTTCGGCCGGAATAACTTTTAAAAACGAAGGATGTTGTTCAATAGCATATTCTACTTTTTCAACAATTTCATCGATAGTATCATTTTCATAATCAATATCAAGAGGTTCTTTGATGATGAAAGATTGTAGAATTCCTTTTTTCTTCATTCGCAATCCTTTTTTATCAAACGAACGACGGAAACCGTCAATAACAATAGGAATTACAATTGGTTTATGCTGTTTTATAATATGGGCAGTTCCTTTACGAACAGGTTTAAACGATTTTGTTGTTCCTTGCGGAAATGTAATTACCCAGCCGTCTTCAAGCGCTATTCTGATGTTTTCGGTATCATTAGGGTTAACTTCTCTTTTTTCGGTAACATCTACACCTTTTGCTCGCCAGGTTCTTTCGACAGTAATTGCCCCAACATAGGCTAAAATTCTTGGTAATAAACCCGCCTGCATGGTTTCTTTTGCAGCTACGTAATAAATATTCATTTTAGGCTGCCACAGATAACCAATATTCTTAATATTATCCTGGCGTCCGCTTAAACTGGCATTAAACACATGAAACATGGCCACAACATCAGCAAAATAAGTTTGGTGATTGGATATAAACAATACATTAGTATCAGGTAATGTTTTAATAATCTCAGAACCTTCAATCTGCAAGTCATTAAATCCTCTGTATCTTCTGTGAGTCATAGCACCCAAAATACGGATTAACCATTTCTTGATGAATAATATATGTCCAAAAGGATTTCGTTTAAACAATCCCATAGCTGTTATTGTATTTTTTTATTAGCACGCAAACATACAAAAATTATCCTTTGAGCAATAGTAATAAACAATTTCAGAAAGAAATTGTTATCCTAATGAATATCAAATTGTTAATTTTCTGTTATTACACATTTTCTTCAAAAGTTATTTTCAAAACATCTCTCAATTCACTCAAAATCATAGCTGTTGCTCCCCAAACGATATGATTTTGAATATTAAATGCCGGAACTAAAATATTATCGCCGTAAGAAGTTGACAATGTGGCTTCGGTAATAATTTCATCGTTTAAAAATACCGAAAGTGGCAATTCTATTATATCTGCAACTTCTCTTATATCAGGATAAAAAGAGAGTTCTTCTTTCGAGATCCCTAAAAAAGGATGTACCAAAAAATTACTTGGCGGAATATACATTGGGGTAAAATGCTTTATTACCTCTATTTTCTCTGGCACAATACCTACTTCCTCCTGCGTTTCTCTTAAAGCTGTTTCCTGATAATCTGCATCTGAACTTTCATATTTTCCTCCTGGAAAAGCAATTTGCGACGAATGAACTCCATTATAAGCATTTCGGACTATTAAAATTAAATGCGGTTTTTCATTTTTTGGATAAAGCAACATCATTACGGCTGCAATTCGGGGGTTTTCTATTTTAAAATTGGAGTTTTTCAAAGCTTCAATTCGTTCCTTTGGAGCCATTTTTATATGCGAAGAAACTGCCGGCAGCTCAACTGGAATTAAATTAGGAACATATTGTAAAAAATCTTGAAAATCCATATTCAAAGTTTATTTTTGTACTTTCAAATAAAATATAAATATAGTCCAGAAAACGCGGTTCTACAAGTTTTCTAAAATCAAAGCCATAAAAATGTACAGCAGAGAAGAATCACAAAGATTAAAAAGAGAGTTTTGGGTGGCTTTCGCCGAAAAATATCCGCGCAAATGGGTACTTTATGATACCAAGATTAAAGATTTCTCTTTTAAGTTTTATGTAGACAATAAAAAAGCACAGGTTCTTATTGATATCGAACAGAGAAGTGATGAAAAAAGAATTGCTTATTTTGAAAAATTGGAAGCTTTAAAAAATATTCTGGAAGAAGAGTTTATCAAAGATCTTGTTTTCGAAAAAAACTATACTCTAGAAAGCGGTAAAACCATTAGCCGAATCTGGATCGAAAAATTAGGTGTTGGTTTTAGCAATCGCAATAACTGGGATACCATTTTTGATTTTTTCAACGAAAACATGCACGCTCTTGAAATGTTTTATTTAGAGTATGATGAATTTATTAAGGATATTGATGCTTAATAAAGAGATACTGAGATACTAAGCTACTAAGATTTTATACAGCATAAACCTAACAGACTTTAAAAACCTGTTAGGTTTTTTGTTTAAACACTAAATATATTATAGACAACAATATGATTGTCGTAATTGATGTAAAGTTGTTTACGATAATCTTGTTTTTTGCGGGTAATAATAGAAAGTTTACATTCCCGACCGTCATTATCTTTGCACATAAACGAATATACAATATCAGTATCATTTTCTTCGCGTTCGATGTAATCCAGAATACTAAACAGTTGTATTTCCTGCGAATAAACCACAATTCTGTGCTTATTGGTATCGAGAATTACAGACAGGTTGACCAAATCAAGATTTGACCATTCTCCCCATTTTCCTCTTTCGTTTTTCTCTAAAACACTAAACCCCGAAGTCCTGAATTTATAAGACTGACTATAAGTTTGCTGGAAACCTAGCCCCAAAAAAAGCAACAGCGTAAAAGTGCGTATAAAACTCATCATATATTTCTAGCAGGTAATTAAAACTCAAATTTAGCCTTTTCCTTGCAGGCAATTTCAAATTCGGTAATCATTTCTTTAACAATTTGCTCTACGGGTAAAATTTCATGAATTAAACCTGCAATTTGTCCAATCTCAAGCTCCCCTTCTTCAAGATCACCTTCAAACATACCTTTTTTAGCTCTTGCTCTGCCTAAAAGCTGCACTAAATCTTCTTTTGAAGGGCATTTTTCATATAATTCCTGAACGTCCTGATAAAATTTATTTTTAATTAAACGAACAGGAGCTAATTCTTTCAATGTCAAATGAGTATCTCCTTCTTTAACTTTAACTATAGTTTCTTTAAAATTATTGTGTGCAGATGATTCTATCGATGCGGCAAAACGACTTCCAACCTGTACACCATCGGCGCCAAGTATCATTGTTGCCAGCATTCCTCTCCCTGTTGCGATTCCGCCTGCGGCAATAATCGGAATTTGAACTTTTTCTTTCACCATCGGAATCAAAGCTAAAGTTGTAGTTTCATCACGTCCGTTGTGTCCGCCTGCTTCAAAACCTTCTGCTACGATAGCATCAACTCCTGCTTCCTGTGCTTTTAAAGCAAAAACACTGCTGCTAACCACATGTACCACCGTAATTCCTTTTTCTTTTAAAAAAGAAGTCCATGTTTTAGGATTTCCTGCCGATGTAAAAACAATTTTCACTCCTTCTTCGATTACAATATTCATGATCTCCTCAATATTGGGATATAACATCGGAATATTGACTCCAAAAGGTTTGTCTGTAGCTTTTTTACATTTCTGAATGTGCTCACGCAAAACTTCTGGGTACATTGAACCTGCACCTATTAAACCTAAACCTCCGACATTACTTACAGCGGAAGCCAGTTTATATCCGCTGTTCCAAATCATTCCTCCCTGAACAATTGGATATTGTATATTAAAAAGCTGGGTAATTTTATTCATTCAAAAAAGCTGTTATTGTTTGATTATCTTTCCTGTTTTATGCAAATCATCAGAATCAAAAGTATAAAAATAGAGTCCACTTTTTAGATTTTCAACAGAAAGAACTGGGTTTTGATTTGTTATTTGTTTCTCGATTACTTTCTGTCCTAAAACAGAGTAAACAGAAACTGAAGCTGTATTCTTTTCAAACAGAAATGAAACTGTTGTTTGAACCGGATTAGGGTATACTGAAAAAAGAGATTTTGAAGTCTCAAAGGTCTCTGTACTTAAAGTTGATCCGAAATTTGGAATTCCGTAACCATAATTATTATCAGGAGCACTATATCGGTCTGCAGACTGAAGAACCATTTTCCTGATTTCTTTATTTGTTTTTAATGGAAAAGCCTGCCATAAACAAGCAATCATTCCTGCCATGATCGGGCATGAAAATGAGGTTCCATCAGCAACTCCAATATTTCCGGCAGTATCTGAAACAACTGCAGAACTTCCTAAAGCCATAACATCCGGCTTTATTCTTGCGTCATAACTTGGTCCTATAGAACTAAAACCGGACTTTGTTTTTGAAGCCGTAACTGCTCCAACCGTAATTACAGAAACTGCATCAGCCGGACCACCAATATGAGGCTCAGATGTCACTCCCTCATTTCCTGCTGAAGCCACCACAATAATACCTTTACTAAAAGCAATTTCTGCGCCGCGCGAAATAAAATTTGTCGAGCCATTCATATCACTATAATTGTGACTATAATTTGGATTGTCAAATTTAAAATAGCCTAATGATGTGGTAATGATATCAACTCCTAGTGCATCTGCCTTTTCGGCTGCTTCAACCCAATATGATTCTTCGACAGGATTTTCGGTAGGATCATATTCGGTAATAAACAAATAGTAAGAAGCGTCAGGGGCTGTTCCTACCAGAGCATTTTCTTTATAGCCGCCCATAGTCGAAAGCACCATTGTTCCGTGATCGTCTCCAGTAAAGAAGTTTTCATTTCTATTCACAAAATCATAACCTCCCAGAATTTGATTGTTGTCGATCAGTTTTTTAAACGGTTGTGCTGTATTTACTCCCGGAAAACCAGCATCCAAAACTGCTATTATTTTTCCTGAACCTGTTTTATTTTGTTGATGCAAAACCTGTCCGTTAAGCATTTGAATTTGATTTGCAGAAGTTCCATAAGCATAGTTAATGGTAGTTTTAAGCTTATCTTTTGTTTGTAAAGTCTGATTTTCTAAAACTTTTTTTGAAGTAACGTTTAAATTTTTATTGGCAAAAACAACTTTATCTACAAATGACAATGATTTCAATGCTAAAATATTAGCTTCAGTTCCACGAATATGCAGCGCATTCAACCATTTCGATTGCGCCATTACAGTAATTCCTGTACTTGCTTTCACCTGATTTATATAGCTATCTTCTACTGGAACATCTGTAAGATCCAAAGCTATATTTTGATTGGTTCTTCGATCTAAGGCTCGTTGCGAAAGCATTTTGGCAGGACTATCAAAAAAAGTTTGTGCATTGGGTTTGTCTTTAAAATAAACCCATGCATCTTCTTGCGAAAACATCGCAGCCGAAAAAAGCAGTAAAAGAAATGTAAAATAGTATTTCATAGTTTACTTTTTTAAAGACAAAGTCTCTGTAAAAAAGTATAAAGCTAAGAAATTACTCCCGAACCAACTAATTCATTTTCCAAATACCAGGCAACAAACTGACCTTCAGTGATAGCAGATTGTGGTTCTTCAAACTGAACATACATTCCGTCTTCAAATTGGTGCAAAGTTGCTTTTTGCAAAGGCTGACGGTAACGAATTCTCGCCATAACTTCCATCGTTTCTCCGATTTTTAAGGTCAAATCCGTACGAACCCAGTGTACTTCAGATTTTCCAACAAATAATGCTTTTTTAAACAATCCGGGATGATTGCTTGTTAAACCAGTATAAATAGTATTTGTATCAACATCTGTAGCGATAACAAATAACGGATCTGTAGTTCCGCCTACATTTAACCCCTTTCTTTGTCCGTTCGTAAAATAATGAGCTCCCTGATGCTTTCCTAACACTTTTCCCATTGTTGGAAGATAGTGTGGTTTTTGAGCCTCAATTTTCAATTCATCTTCTAAAGATAATCCAGCTTGTTTTTCTACATCATAGATCGGATCATTTTTATCAATCTGAATGATTTGTCCTTCTTTTGGCAGTAATTTTTGTTGTAAAAATTCCGGTAAACGAACTTTTCCAATAAAACATAATCCTTGCGAATCTTTCTTTTCGGCTGTTACCAATTCCATTTCGGCCGCTATTTCGCGTACTTCCGGTTTTGTTAACGCTCCAATTGGAAACAATGCTTTAGACAATTGTTCTTGTGACAGCTGACATAAAAAATAAGACTGATCTTTATTAACGTCATTTCCGGCAATCAATTGATACACCGTTTTCCCGTCCACTTCGATTTCACTTTTTTGACAATAATGACCTGTTGCAACATAATCAGCACCAAGACTTAAAGCAATTTTCATAAAAACATCAAACTTGATTTCGCGATTGCAAAGTACGTCAGGATTTGGAGTTCTTCCTTTTTCGTATTCATTGAACATGTAATCAACGATTTTTTCTTTGTATTCTTCACTTAGATCGACAGTCTGAAACGGTATGCCAAGTTTTTCAGCTACTAATAAAGCATCATTACTATCTTCTAACCACGGACATTCATTAGAAATAGTAACCGAATCATCATGCCAGTTTTTCATAAAAAGGCCAATAACTTCGTATCCTTGCTGTTGCAATAAATAGGCTGCAACACTCGAATCTACTCCACCGGAAAGTCCAACAACTACACGTTTCATTCTAAATCGTTTATATTTTTACAAGGGTGCAAAGATAAGCCCTATTTTTGATAATTGCGGTAGTTTTGATTAGTTTATGTAATGCTGTTGTAGATAAAACTTATCATAGAAAATATTTTGTTTGTATTAAGAGGCGATTAATTCATTTTAGGTTTTGAATCGGCTTTATAACTCTCCTTCGGATCACTCATATTAACTTCTTTGACCAACTTGCCTTTTAAGTAAAATTGCCACATATTGGCTTTTTTTCCGTTTACAAATTTTCCTTTTGAAGCCACTACTCCATCTGCATCATAAAAAACGGCATCGCCATTGTATTCGTTATTTTTATAAGTGGTTTGTTCGAGGATCGTTCCGTTTTGTCCATACTTTTTATAAACTCCATCTTTAGCACCATTTATATAGTTTATTTCTTCGGCAATTTTAGCATTTGGATAATAAACCGTTCTAAGACCATCTAATTTACCGTTTTTGTAATTTTCAAGTGTCATTACTACTTTTGAGGCTTTATGGTAATATTTCCATTCACCTTCACGGGCTTTACCAATCTCTTTTCCTTCGCTTACTTTATTTTTATTCTGGTCGTAAAAAATAGTATATGAACTTCCGTCATTGGCTGTAAAGTCGCGGGTTGCTATAACATCTCCTTTTTTGGTATCATCAAAAAATTTAAATATTCCGGTTTCTTTTCCGTGATCAAAAGTTCCTTCGTAACGAGGGCGTTTTGACACTTCATAAGTTCCTTTCCAGACTCCGTCTTTTTTTCCGTTAGTATCTGTTTTATTAAAATCCTGTGCGCATACCAAAACGGTATTTAAGAAAAGTAATCCAATAATTATTTTTTTATAAATCATTTTTATTTCATTTTAAACTTTAACGAAACTGAGCTTAATAAAGTATCTCGCTAAAATAAAAAAATCCCGATGAATCGGGATTTTTTTATTTAATTATTTCTTTTTATTCTGAGATTTTGCAGCCTCTTGCTGCTCCATTACCTCCTGAAGACGTTGCTGAAACTTACTTTGCTTTTTAGGCTCTTTTAATTTATTTTCCTGAATCTGAGCATGAATTTTATCAGTATCTACAATGTAGTTTTTAATTACAAACATAATTCCAATAGTAATTAAGTTAGATATAAAGTTATACAAACTCAAACCTGCACCATAACTATTAAAGAAAATTAACATCATTAATGGCGAAACATAAATCATGATTTTCATCATTTTTGCCATATCCGGCATACCTTCTTGTTGAGGCGCTGCCATTTGTTGATCTCCAGAAGTCATTTTCATATAGAAGAAAATCGCAATTGCTGCCATAATAGGGAACAAACTGATATGATCTCCATATAATGGAATATGGAATGGCAGTTTTACAACAGCATCAAATGATGATAAATCGTCTGCCCAAAGAAAACTTTTTTGTCTTAACTCAAAAGCTGACGGGAAGAACTGAAATGATGCATACATAAACGGAAGCTGAATCAATGCCGGAATACATCCCGCCATTGGATTTACTCCTGCTTTATTATACAGTTTCATTGTTTCCTGCTGTTTCTTCATTGGGTCTTTTTTGAATTTTTCTCCCAACTCTGTAATCTCCGGACGTAAAACTTTCATTTTTGCCTGAGACAAGAAAGACTTATATGTAATTGGCGACATTGCCAATTTGATAATAATTGTAAAGATGATAATCGCAATTCCTAATGACAATCCAATTGTAGAACTTAAGAATCCGAATAACGGAATAAAAATCCATTTGTTGATCCAACCGAAAATTCCCCAACCTAACGGGATAATTTTCTCAAAATTTTTATCGTATGATTTTAAAATTTTATAATCAGCTGGTCCAAAATACCAATTCATTTTGTAATCAACTTCTCCATTTGTAAAAGCCAAAGGAACTGTTGCTTTAAATTGCTTAATGTAAGTCGTATCAATTTTTTCATCCTTTACCAAGGCATCAGATTGCAATTTCGATTTTTCGAATGGTTTATCAGTAGCTAAAATAGCTGTAAAAAAATGTTGTTTAAAAGCTACATAAGCCACTTTTTCAGGATTATCTTCTTTACCTACACCATCACTTACCGAACTGTACTTTTCGTCTCCATACTGATATTCAAGTTGAGCATAACGTTTTTCCAGCGAAATACTTTTCTCATTTCTATATGATTTCAAATCCCAAACTAAATCTAATGGCTTAGATGAATTTAAAACTTTGCCTAATCCCTGAGAGCGAACATCAAAACCTACTAAATACTCGTTTGCTTTTAATACATATTTGTATTCTAAAAACTCATTAGCTCCGGCTTTCAAACGCATTGTCAAAATTTGGTCTGCACCATTTTTTGTCAATGTTGGCTCAAAATACAAATCTTTAGAATTTAAAGTTCTGTTATCTGTAGTTTGTAACTGAATATTTAAATTAGAATTATTGTCTTTAATCAATTCTACCAATTGACCGGAATTTTTCTCAAACTTTTTAAATTCTTTTAAAGTAGCTTCAACTATATAACCTCCTTTATTAGCAATCTTTAGTTTTAACTTTTCGTTTTCGATAGTTGTAAAACCTTCTTTTGCAGAAGGAAGTGTAGCCGAATAAGCAAAACCTCCTAAAGTTTTTTGTAATTGTGCCAACTGAACGGTATCACCAAGAGTTCCTGTAACAGCAACCGGTAAAACAGCTGTTTTAGCTTTATCAGCTTTCGCTTGAGCTTCTTGTTTGGCAACTAATTCTTTCTTGGCTTTTTCAGCAGCAATTTCTTTATCAGAAGGCTGATTTTGGTACATAATCCAAATCAAAATTCCAAATATCAATACAAAACCAATGATTGAATTAAGATCAAATTTTTTTTCTTCCATTATAATTTAAAAAAGGGTTATCCGTTAAAGACTATTAGTTATGAGTTTGACTCAAAAGTTACATCCTTTCAGAATATTAATTATTGTTTTTTATGCGCATTTACTGCAGCAGCCACAAAATTCACGAAAATTGGATGTGGGTTTGCTACTGTACTTTTATATTCCGGATGGTATTGTACTCCAATAAAAAACGGATGATTTTCAAGTTCTACGATTTCTACTAAACCTGTATCCGGATTTACTCCTGAAGCTTTTAAACCAGCTTTTTGTAATTCATCGGCATATTTATTATTGTACTCATAACGGTGACGATGACGTTCTGAAATGGTAGTTTGTCCATAAATTTTATGCGCTAATGTGTTAGGTTTGATATCACATTTCCAGGCTCCCAGACGCATTGTTCCGCCTTTATCGGTTACTGTTTTTTGCTCTTCCATTAAATTCACAACCGGATGAGCCGTTTTCTCGTTCATTTCTGTAGAATTTGCATCGGCATAACCTAAAATATTTCTTGAATATTCGATTACAGACATTTGCATTCCTAAACAAATTCCGAAGAACGGAATATTATTTTCACGTGCATAACGAACTGCTTCGATTTTCCCTTCAATACCTCTTTCTCCAAAACCAGGAGCAACCAAAACTCCGTCAAGAGGTCCTAATTTTTCAGCAACATTATCAATATTAATGTGTTCTGAATGTATTGAAATTACATTTACTTTGGTTTCGTTTGAAGCTCCAGCATGAATAAACGCCTCTAAAATAGATTTGTAACAATCCTGCATTTCTACATATTTTCCAATCAAACCAATATTTACGGTATGTTTTGGATTTTTTAATCTGCGTAAAAAAGTATTCCAGTTTTTTAAATCCGGAGCAGCTTTTTTAGGTAAATCTAATTTCTTTAAAGCCACAACATCTAACCCTTCTTCAAGCATTAAATTTGGAACTTCGTATATGGTTGAAGCATCAATAGACTGAATTACAGCTTCTCTTTTTACATTACAAAACAATGCTAATTTATTACGTAATTCATCAGAAAGCTCATGCTCTGTTCTACAAACCAAAATATCTGCTTTGATACCGCTTTCCATCAATGTTTTTACAGAGTGTTGCGTAGGTTTTGTTTTTAACTCGCCTGCAGCAGCCAAATAAGGAACTAATGTTAAATGAATAACTATTCCGTTATTTTCACCCAATTCCCAAACCAACTGACGAACCGACTCTATATAAGGTAATGACTCAATATCACCAACTGTTCCGCCAATTTCAGTAATTACAATATCATAATCGCCTGATTTTCCAAGCAATTGCATTCTGTCTTTGATTTCGTTTGTAATATGAGGAACCACCTGAACTGTTTTTCCTAAAAACTCCCCTCTTCTTTCTTTTTCAATAACCGAAAGATATACTCTTCCTGTAGTAACGTTATTGGCCTGAGAAGTAGGAACATTTAAGAAACGCTCATAGTGACCTAAATCTAAATCTGTTTCAGCACCGTCATCTGTTACATAACATTCTCCATGCTCATACGGATTCAAAGTACCCGGATCCACGTTTATATACGGATCAAATTTTTGAATAGTTGTACGATATCCTCTTCCTTGTAACAATTTTGCTAAAGATGCCGCGATAATTCCTTTTCCTAATGAAGAAGTCACACCGCCTGTAACAAAAATATATTTTGTTTGATTCATTCTGTTGTTGTTTGTATTGTAGTTGTGTAAAAAACTTGGCAAAAGTACAAATTTAATTAGATAATTTATCAATTAGATAATGAGATAATTTGCAAATTTTTAAATAGAACGATTACATCATTTCGTAATCGATAATTTTAACTTTTAATTAGATATTTTTTTGAATAATCTGTTTATTAAGTTTTGAATTTTTATATCATTACTAAGTTGTAGAATGAGAAAATAAAGAATAATCCGCTACAACATATATCTGCTGTTACTACTTTTTTAAAATTAGATACGCGAACTATTGTATTGATACTAAAACGAGCAATCAATTGAACAAAAAAGAATAAAAAGATTTTTATACTATAGGGATTTAGTGCAACTGCCTGCTCAAAGTTTAATCTTAATATTTGAGAAAATGCCCTGGTGAGACCACGGCTTTTACAATAACTTAATGGCATTCCTTCACAAGACGAACGGAAACCAAAACTTAAATATGGAAGCATAAAGCTATAAAAAAAGACAAACATGATTATTGCCATAAAAATCATGTTTATCTTTCTGTAAGAATCTATTTCGTAAGAAGTTTTTCTTTCCACAAAATAGATTTATTGTTTTGTTTCTTCAACTTTTACTTTTACAGTATCCGTTTCGATTTCGACAGCATTATTTAAAGAATCCTCTGCTTTTGATGACTCTACATTTGCAGAATCGATCGCTCTTTTAATTTCGTCTGTATGAGTTGCAACTGCTGATCCGATAGTGCCTACAATAACCAACATCCAAATAATAACAAATGCTGTTGCTACGATCCCTAAAATCAAACCAGCTTTAGGCATTGTTGTAGAAGCATTTCCTTTTTTTGCCTGAGACAAAGCAATTGCTCCAAAAATTATTGCAAGAACTCCAAAAAGTATTGCGATGAAACCAAAGCAAGGTATAAATGCAGCTATAGCAGCTACTATTCCTAATACTAAAGCTGCAATCCCCATTCCCTGACCTGCATTTGGTGTGTGTAAATCGTTTTCCATAAAGTTTTTTTGTGTTAATTTTTACAAAAATATAAAAACACTTACGCGAACAGGGAAGAATATGTTAAAGTTATTAACAAATAAATTAAAGAGAGATTTCCTGTTATTTCAAAAACTCCGGTCCTGATTTTTTATACTAACAGATAAAACCATTATTAAAGTTTTAAATTAATTCTTATACAGATAACGTATTAATTATTATCTCAATTTTACCTTACCAAAGATTTGAGAATATCCAGAAAGATCAACATCATCATAATTGATAAGAGTGTCGCAACAATACCTAAAATCAAACCTATTTGAGGTAATGTTGTTGCAGTATTTGCTCTTTTTGCATGAGACAAACCAATGATACCAAAAATGATAGCCAGAATTCCGCCAATTAACGCAAATACATCAAAACAAGGTATAAAAGAAGCTATACATGATATTATTCCTAATACCACAGCTGCAATACTAATACCTTCGCCCGAATTTGACCGTCGTAAATTATCTTTCATACCTTATATTGATTTGATTATTTTAAAGGTTTTGGATATTGTTTTTTGATGTTTCGGATCAACTCTTCTAAACCATTTAATTTTAGTTCGTAAATTAATTGCAATTGCTGACCTAGCTCTCCTTTAGGAAAACCTTTGTTCTGATACCAAACTACATAATACTCAGGAAGGTCAATTAAATAACGCCCTTCGTATTTCCCGAAAGGCATTTTGGTATGGGCTAATTTTACGAGAAGTTTTTTGTCTTGTTCCATTTTTTAAAGAAAAAAGAAGCAAGGAAAAAGAATATAGAATCATTCTCTTTTCTTGCTTCTAATGAATGCAAAGCTATTATTATTTTTAATGTTTTGCCATAGATTTTAAAATAGTTTGCAGTTTGCAACTAACTTGTTTACTGCCACTAAAAATTGAAACTTAGTAATGCCATCTTACAAAGGCTTCCATTGCTGCGTAAGTTGCCAAACCTAGTTGTTGGTATAAAGCGGCTGTTTCTGCATTTCGGTCTTCGGCTCTTTGCCAAAATTCTCTGGCGTCTGTTCCCTGAAATACAACT
>Ga0194135_10000339_pt1 | contig 27325 bp, 21 predicted proteins | sample LitLau_LLRF_2013_FD_134024 | JGI IMG/M metagenome (GOLD analysis project Ga0194135, IMG submission 134024) | Freshwater sediment microbial communities in response to fracking from North America - Little Laurel Run_MetaG_LLRF_2013 (version 2) | ecosystem: Environmental > Aquatic > Freshwater >... | reverse complement strand
TGAGCGAGCGAGCGAGCGAGCGATAAAAATAAATTTTTTGAGCGAGCGAGCGAGCGAGCGGGGGAAAAAAAGTTCGTGAGCGAGCGAGCGAGCGAGCGAACGAAGAGTTGGTGAGCGAGCGAGCGACACTAGTGAGCGTGCCCACCTCTGATATATATAACTATAAATGTGTGTGTGAGGAAGTGCAAGAGATTTTTTTCAATCTGGCTTCTTATGTAATAATAACAATAATACAATGCTTGTTGTAAGGTTACTTTATATAGTTGAATTGGTCATTTATTCGTGAGATCACTGGAGAGGTGGTTTTTTAGTTCCAGATTTGTTATGATATGGAAAAAGGTACGCAGGAGTAGTAGAAAAGATTCGTTTGTAGATGGATTTTATTATGTGAGTTTTTGTTAGTGGACACATTGTGTTGTTGAGAGGTTAAGGCCAAGTTGGGTTACATGATACAATGAAGAAGGACCTTGAAAAGTGTTGAAGGCATTATTGTGTCACGGAATTTGTAGAAAAGTCCAAGTAGAAGAAAGACTGGATGGGTGAAGGGTGCTGCTGCTGGAAAAGCTGCTGCGGTTATAAAACTGGATGAGCAAGTCCAAAGTTTAGCTGACAAGTTAGTTGCAGAGATGCAGAAGACTAGTTATTTATTTCGTGTAGAAATGAATGAATTTTAGTGGACATTCGGCATTTAGATTTGAGTTAGGTGTATGCATGTACAGAGATTTCTATCCCGAGGTAGTATTGTTATTATATAATCGTGAGCTGTGTCTAGACAGTTAAGAGGATTTATTAGGAGAGTTATTGAGTTTTTAAAAGTTGATGAAAACATTTTTTTGATAGAGAATTGAGGGATAGTTTTGTATAATACGCAGCAATGCAGTAACATGTAACAATTTTACATTCAATTATTAGAGGCAGTTCCAGATTTATTTTGTTTTGAATATTAAAAGTTCCCATTCATATATTGTAGTTAGTTGCAATTCCAACTATATGTTTATGATCGTCGTAGCATGTTCTGTGGTAAATCTGTTTTTACTAAGGATTAAGATTCATACGGGAATGTATTAAATTAAGATTATGCAAATAAGATTTGTGTAACTGTATGATGATGATATTCATATTCATGTGAGAAATGGAGTGATTTGCTAGCATGTTACATTAGTACCAAAGGACAAGCACGTGGATTTGAAAGGTCAAGGATTTTTACTTGTTAGTTGTTCGTAATTAATTTTGAATTTTTAATATTTAGTTAGGTATTTTAAATGGATATCAAATGGCCAATTATAATTGATTGAGTTGGAAGACTAGAAGTTGGAATGGTAATTCAAAAAGTTAGAATGGTAGGCTTGTATTGTTGCATTATAGACTTACGAATTATGGAATGACTGGTACAACATATATTAAAGGCAAACAGAATGAGGCTGAGATTTTTCATGTGAGGAACTCATTCATTAATGTTTAAAGCGTGTAACATGCGTCAGAATTCAGATCCAGTGGGTCGATAAGAACACGAGGAGCTTTTAGACTCATTATTTTCAAGATTATCTTCCAAGAAGTCCAATGAATTGAGCTAAAGTAGGAGAACGCTTTTAGGTTCCTAAACCACATGTAGACGGCTTCTGTACTGGTATAGTATATGTTAAAAAGTTGAAAGTATGCTAATGGATGTATTTTAATACGACTGTGTTTAATCAATAAATGCTTCACGACAGAAAATGGGCTAAGGAGGGAACATGATGAAAAATACATACACCTTTGCATTGTAAGATGTCTGCTCGTCATTCGTTATTGGTCGGCTGAAACGATAATATTTGGAAAGTATTCCGAAAAGGGTTCATAGTAATTGAAAGAAACATTGGTCCGTTTGCGACTTGATAATCAGTGGCTGTTTATTCATCTTCTCTTGTTCTTAAAAAATTCTTAAAAATAAGATAGTTAATAACTGAAAATTATCGTATGCAGACTAGCATTTAAAATAGACAGTATAGCTGTGTCACATGAAACTTGAAATTAGCCAAGCCTTAAAATCTGGAAAAAACCAATTGATGTTTGTTTTTGAAAACTCGTCTGAAGGTGTGTCATGTCTGGCAGTAAATGATTGCTTTCTCACTCTCATGAAAATAAAATGAACGCAAAGAAACGAATGCATAATGAAACGATGAGTAGTTAGAGATCGTTCTGTAGCTTTTCTGTATTAGCTGATGAGTGGCTTGTTTGTTAAAAGCCGTACAATTGAGCATAATATTCCATGAAGATGGCCGAGTGCCATAAATGAGTAAGGATGAGCAAAACAATTAAAAGTGCAGTCAACATCTGGTGACATTTTAGTTTCCAATGATGAAAAAAGTCACACGGCTATGTGAAGACTAGAAATGTAATTTGGAATTATTATTAGCTAATGCTTATTCACTGTTAAAACGGTTTTTGTTCCAGAAACACCATGGACTGATCATGGCGGTACGTAACACTTAACTTGTAGAGTGATGATGGCGATGAAAGATGATTGTTTGGTCTCGCTCTCGAACTCTTTGCCTCACCCCAAATGTTCCGCGCTCAGCGACTTACATTGAACAATTCCATGTTTTTCTCTTTTGCAATCTTCAATGAGTAATGTCGCTGTCTAGTTTTTCTTAATTTATTTTTTGTCTTTACGATTTGGGCTTCATTTATTATTAATATATATTTAACTTTCAATAACTGCCCAACACAGTAAGTTGCTTTTTTATATGAAATTTTAGTTGCATCAAATCAAATGATGACCTTCATCATCATAAAATTGCGCAAGTTAGTTTCACTGATGCATGAAAAGCACCGTCAATTTCTTTCTTTACTGTAGCTTTCTAGTTATATGATTATTTTTGTAAAAAAAAACTTTTGCTTTGGCTGATCAATTTAGCCAAGAGGCCTGCAAATTTGTAATTTATGTTTATCCGTTTTCTGTTATGGGTCATCATTTGTAAGCACTGCATGAAATGTGGACGTTCAAGTAAACCTAGATATTCATATTGCCACATTGCATAGAGTAGCGTAGCTCTTGTAATTTCTTGGAATCTTAATCGAACTTCACTGCACCAGGTTTAGGGTACGTTAATTTAGTTTCCTTTCAAGGTAGTCGCTGTTGCTTGGTTCACGGAATGTTGGGGGTGAGGCAGATTCTGTCGGGCGCAAGCTGCAAAATGCAATAGAAAACGCTTTCATCTCTATTGTCAAATGAAATACGAAGAGCTGGAAGCTAAGTTTCCTCTATGTGAAATCACCCAGTTTTCAAGTCTAATCTTTCTTGATGAAGCAGTTTGCTATCATGCTTCTCCACTGCCGGGTGGCAATCTTAGGATTTTAGCTGTTAGATTTACCGTCCAACCAACAGCTTTTTGGGCAATGCTAAGATTCCGATATTTATATAATTGTGATTCCTCACAGTTTGGTTGCCTCTGTTGGTGTTTTCTGTCTAAAGCATGGGGAAAACTTTCAGCCCGAAGCTGTTAATAAATTAGTCGACAACTATGGTTTAGTGTGTAATTATGGTAATTCTGATCGCATGATTAGTATCACTCGCTTAGTAGTTCGTAATTGGTCATAATTAGAAAAAGATTCTTTCCTGTGATACCTGTAAATTGTGATTATTGGTAGTGTTCAGACGAAGACAATAGTTATTACGTGTAGCTGAATTACTAACCAATTAATATTCTATCAAATTTACATTTTCCTGCCAAATAGAGTCGTGCTCCAATTTCTGCAAAACTGGTGGCCAACATGTTGAGCGTTGCTGGAGCAGATCATATTATCACAATGGATCTTCACGCGTCTCAGATTCAAGGATTTTTTGATATCCCTGTCGACAACCTCTACGCTGAACCTGCAGTTTTAAAATGGATTAAAGAAAATATCCCTGAGTGGAGAAATGTCGTAATAGTTTCACCGGATGCAGGAGGAGCCAAAAGGTACTAAATATGGCCCACATAATTTAAAAAGTAAATGAAATCCTGTTATTACTTGTATTTTCCTGATTACAGGGTTACATCAATTGCCGATCGTCTGCAAATCGATTTTGCGCTTATTCATAAAGAAAGGAAAAAGGCTAATGAGGTAGCTTCAATGACGCTTGTTGGTAATGTAAAGGGAAGAGTTTCGATCCTCGTGGATGATATGGCAGATACGTGTGGAACGATTTGCCACGCAGCTGAAAAGTATGGGACCCTAAAATGTCCAAATATAATATAGTTGTACTGTATGGATATATTTTTACTGCTTTCTTTGTTTTCAGATTATTGGAAGCTGAGTCTACTAAAGTTTACGCCATCCTAACTCACGGAATTTTTTCGGGGCCAGCCATTTCTCGCATTAACAACGCTTGTTTCGAAGCTGTGGTCGTCACCAACACTATTCCTCAGGAAAAGCATATGAAAGAGTGTCCCAAGATTCAGGTATGTAATTCTACACTAAATCAAAAAGCTATGCTGCCATTGCGAAGTGCAAATTTTATTTAGCTATCCGACAATGGTGTTTCTTGGCTCTTTTATTTGGCATTTTATAAATCTTTTAGTGATGTCTTTAATCTTGATTTGCATGAAGAAATTTGAGAATGAAGCATTTTATATTTATATTTTATATTCCCACCAGGCTGTCATAAATTAAATCAGTTATATAAAACTCTTAATGAAGTCAAAGTAAAGAATCGAATGCATGACAAACAATAGCTGGTAGCATTCGTGGGTACAGCTTATTTCGGGGCATTATTTTTCTTATTATAATAGCTATTCTTAAACAACACTACAAGAGCAAAATTGCAGTTGGGATACAAAGCTTCATAGCTATTTAAATCGTTCACAGAGGTCTTTTATTTATGTATTTTTATTTCCTTCTTTTGTTAAGCAAATCGACATTTCCATCATTATGGCCGAAGCCATGCGTAGAACCCACAATGGCGAATCAGTGTCGAACCTGTTTATCAACGATCTAATGTAATATCTTGCCGATCTTCTAACCTACCAACACCACTCATTTGTGCTGTTTCCCTTTCCAATCACTTAAAAATGTGCCATTTTCCATGTTTTTAATCTTCCGCTGTGTTGTAGAGATGAGATTATAGTTTGGTATTGAAAATAAAACAGTAATTTTGTAATCCACCCATTCAACTAAACTGATCGCTCTCACATGATTTTATTGCCTTCAGTTCTATTGATTCACCAAACTTGAAGATACGAGTTAAATTACCACTTAGTAAATTTAAAATATTTGTTTAGTATACATATAACCGTTAGAAGATGTTTGTGGGTATCGTCTTGTTATCATAAGTGACAGTGATTGAGAAGCCCTGTGACATCGGTAGATAATATAAAAAGCAATTTCATTGTGTTGCAAGCTTAGGAGTAGGATACGGATTTTTTCTTTTTTGACTTAGTTGCCAATAAATTATCATGTTTCAAAACTCGACTCAAATCCATTGTCAGGGAAGTGTTTTGACTCGAGTTTCATGTGATGGTTTTATCATGTGTTAAATTACTATTTTCAGTGCATAGACGTCTCCACTATGATATCTGAAGCTGTAAGTAGATTTATATTCTTAAGCGTTGTTAACTCTTTACAAAAGTATCACTAAATTCTAAATTTCCAAAAAATTTCAGGTTCGAAGAACCCACAACGGAGAATCGGTTTCATATCTTTTCTCTAATGTTCCCTACTGATTACTGATTCTTCGCTATCGATGTGTTGTACACAAAATAAGTGAGAGTTTGAAATATATGAATTTCATACAGAAATTGCTATATTATTGTACTAGTGCCCCTGACCACAAGTAAGAACCAAGACTATCATACGCCGTGCGGCTTTATATCCTTTATTTTACTGATGAAAAACTACTCGTTCATAATCATCGCCTTTTGTCCTTTCTGATCTGAGTCATAGGAACTTTCTGTTTTAAATTTTGCATTTCTAACTCACCTCACTGTGTTGTGTATTCCATTCAGATTTCAGATTTACGGGTTTTGATTCAGACTCATCTCAATAGCTTAAAACTTTCTGAATTATTAGAATGACATTACGATTATTATCAACCAGTGGATTACATTTGTTTTCCTAGATTGTGAAAATTTACAGTAATAATAAAGCTAATAATATTAGTGCGATATTCTTAATGTTCATGCATTTAAGAGAGTTTATAATATATCAAGTGATTTAGTATCATTATGTGCTTACCCTATGTTCACCAGACGTGTCAAATAAGATACTGAATGGATTATGTAAACTAATGGTAACTTATTTTAGTATAAAAATCTTGTAACATGTTCTGTTTTGAAATACTGTTAACACAAACTACCTTCATGGAGAAACAAGATTGTAATTCCATATTTCTGCAAATTGATGTGCCCTTGAATACCCTCAACTCAACATTCCACTATTAAAGGTCCTTATCCAGACAACTACGAGATGCTACTCCTAATAAATGCAAATTGTCTAGTCCTAAGTTGCTAAACGATTGTCCAAGGTTCTGTGTATCTAACGATGCGTTGTAAATCTACAAGCTCATCTCTCCTTATTTGTTCCGACCAACAACCCCACAAGTCTGGTAGTTATAATTTATTTTATCGTCTTTTATTGTGGTCGTGATATACAACTGTGAGCTAATCGATGTAGTTTATACCAACATCAAGATTATGAATGAAAGAAACTCTCTCAATGAGACAAATAAATAATACCTATTTACCAAAAGTTCTTAATTTTCCGCCTGACTTTATTCACACTTGTCACAGACAAGCATTTTGATTGCATTCCAAAAATAAGAGCCACTACGGAAAACTACGATATTACACGGCAAAATACTATTCATAGAGACCCACTTATTTTCACTGTAGCTTCGATGAAGAAGAATTATTGGAATGACTGAATCGTTTCATTTTTGCTGCATTCAAAAACTTAATTTTTGAGGATAAAAACTCACGTTATTTCATACTCCAACAGAACAAAGTGAAATCATCATCAACTGATTTGTTAGTCATCCCTCATCTGTGCCGTTCGAGAGATCGTGATATAGCTGCTATGAACTACAAAAAAAACATCTATGTATCATGTATCTATCAACATTATCAACTGAATGGCATAAGAGTTAGCTATGTATTCTAAAGGTGAGATTATGCCGGTTATGTCCGCCTGCATGCAAAAACCTCTTCCTGCACTACATAAATCTCAACGTCAACATGAACTCAAATCAGCAAGTAAATTCGATTTGTACGACAGGACCCTGGTAAAACTGTACATCCTTGCATAACGGTATCTACCAATGATCAACAATTCCGAATTCTTTGAATGCTCATAAATTATGTATTTATTAATTAGCATAGCTTGCCATGTCATTAGTGAGCTTTATTTTGTATAGTAGAAACTCACAAAAATTGAAACGCTGGACATCATTGTAGTTGATCGTTGATTTGAAATAATTGTGAGGCGTAATTAATAGTCTGGTTCTTCAGATTAAGTGCAGCGGGTTTTTGATAGCATGCAGAATGAGATTTTGTTTTTGCATGAGGCTGTGTTTAATACTTGTCGTATCTCTTTGCAGTTTCGTCTTAATAGGGAGTGTTTTAAATTTCGAACGGTAAACTTATAACTGTAATTGATTTATTGAATTTCTGGACATTACGCAAGTATTTGTACAACATTTAACATCATTTCATTAGAGCCAGCATACACGACCATGAAGATGCACAGAGAGATCAAATTCTTCCCTTGAATGAAAGGCAGGAGATCAACAAACCATTCCAGTCGCCTCAAGTAGCCCTGGGAAATGTGATTCTTGAAAGAAGATCGTTCACGACTCCACGCGAATGTAGAAACTACACAACTAAGTTAACTCAATTTTTATTACAATGTTGTCCATCATAAATAGGAACTAAAGTGTCACATTTAACTTGCAGGTTATACGAGCTAGGGACTTTTGGTAAAACTGCTCTAGTATCGTATCCTGGAAGTGGAAATACTTGGTTAAGGCATCTCATTGAAATGGCCTCAGGAGTATTTACAGGAAGTGTCTACTTTGATGAGAATCTATACTCTCGGGGTGTGTCGTCAGGATGTGCATATGCTTTTCATATTGTTGGTAGTTTTCAAAAACAATAACTCTGATGAATGTATGTAGGTTTTATGGGCGAGAAAGAAAGCTGGGAGTCAGGAACGACAATTGTACAAAAGTCTCACATGAAGTATTCAAAGGAGCAAAACTTTGGAAAGGCGATTCTATTGATAAGAGATCCAATCGCATCAACCAAAGCATTTGTCCAGTACATGGAGTCAGGTCACACTGGATGGTCATTACCAACTACATTTCTGCATAAAGGTAGTTCCTCATTTGCCATCATTGACAATTTTGATAAGTTAAAGTATCATGTGAACAGTTTATATTCTAAACTTCAGATTGGCCAAAGTACATTTTAAATTCTGTGTTCAAATGGGTGGATTTATCAAAAAGCTGGTTAGAATCTCAAATTAAATTGTTGGTCATTCATTACGAGGATTTAAGGACAGATCCCGTAAGTGAAATCACGAGAATTTGCACCTTCTTGGAAATAAATTGCTCCAGAATTTCTTCCAAATGTTTTATAGTAAGTTTAAAGCAATAATGTAAACGTTGATCTAGATCGATGTATTTTGACATTTTATTGGATACTTAAGCTATCACTGTGCAAATATTTTGTAGAGCAATATAGAAGGCGTGTTTCATCGTCGAAAGACTGTATGGAAAACTAAGATGCTACTGACCGAGAAGGATCTCAATTTTATAACCCAAGGTATTTTGCGTTTAAATTCTATCCTGAAGAAGTTCAACCACAGAGAAATACCCTTCTCAAAGTATGAGTCCAGTAGGAGCAAAAGTTTTCAATTCATATCAAACATTACTCGTTTTTAAATTGAGTTTCTACTATTGCTGCGAACTCTTGATAACGTGGATATTTAAATAATGCTTTTAAGTTTCATTGCACCCTAACAGCGATTACAAAACATCTATGATTGTTCTTATCTTAATGTCTTACTGATATGGTTAGAAATTTGTAATTGAATGGGCAATGAAATTCAATAAACTCTATCAACGATATTGCACTCGATGTGTGGGAACTTAATCTGGAGTCATTTTAATAGCCACCTCTTATTTTCTTCATTGTGAGAAGCACAATGGCCTCAGATGAAACCTGATATTCTGGAGTCAAATCATGCTATTACTACATATTATATATATGGTTTAAGACTGATGACTAAAATTTAGTCTACATGTTAGTTAGTCTCTTAGTTAGCGTGTGTGCACGTACATCATATGAACTGTCTACTATTGAACAAACTGATAACCTAGAACGATTTGTTTAACAAGACCCTTTAGAACGTTTCTTGCTTGCCAGCATATTATAGTATTTAAGTTATAGTGTTGTTTTTATCTGGAAAGACTAGAACTTTGAAGCGTTAAGAATAATTAACTCTTTGTTTGACTTAACAGTATTATTCTTTATTATTAACATTTCGACTGTTAATACAAATAGTGATGTGATAATCGTGTATAATATTTGGAATTATTGAATTTCTGAAAGCTCATCGAAATCTTGGCTTTTATTTTGAGACATTTTAAGTAGTCTTAGTCTATTCCAAAAGTCGCATCTTACGTATGAATCTGTGAAAGTTACTTTCGTGTCGATTAAAAGTATCTTTTGTGGAGTCCTCGATGGTGTACTTGATAAGTAGCCAGTTTCTACAAAGCTATAAAACATTTTAACTATGTTATCTGTAAATCTCTTCTCTTTGTATCCCCGAGGACTTAAAGTGCTTAATATTGCTGTGATATCTGAGTGTTGAGGAACCAAATTTCCTAATGGAGTTCTATTGACATTTGTTACTACATAAAAGTAAGCAGCATCTGATGAAAAGAACCCCGAGGCTAACTTAAGTAAAGGACAAATTGTTTTGTAGTCTGAAATCATAGACACTGTTTGTTGCCAGTGGTTTGTGCCAGGACGAAAATACAACCTCAATGCTTCAGATGCCAGGTAAGGTCCAAGTCTTTTGTCCAAGTATTCTCGGAACTGACCAGTGTCATTCCAATCTTGAAGACTTCTGAGTTCAGAACTAGCATCAATGTGCATAGAAGATCCCATAACTATTCGCACTGGACTTTGTTCTGAGCGAGCTTCGTGTTTGTTTGCACTTTTTACTATTGTCTCATCAAAGACTATCCACTCGTGGTCATTTTGATTATCCGTCCCTGTTATTGATGTTAAGTCATGGTGGAATGTTCGCCACTCATTTGGCACACTCTCTAAAACTTCCTCGGGAGGAGTATCGTACAAACATTTAGACGATCTGCAACCAGCTTGCTCCAAGTATTCGCGATTAAGCTCATCCGCCACCTGAAATATTACATTGTGTGTGTGAGTGTTTGGATAAGGAATTCAAATGGCTTTTGGTGTTTGACGCCTTACGTCTAAAGTCAAAACAGTTGCAGGTGGTCCACCGGATATCCATAGTTGCTTGTATAAATCTGTACGAATGCGATATTGCAGCATTACCGAGAGTAAAGTTGCCCCTGATTGATGGCCCAAGAGAGTAACTCTTTTTGGGTCGCCACCGAATTTTCCTATGTTTATCTGGACCCATTGCAAAGCTGTGATGACATCTGACAGTCCATAATTACCAGAAGATCTTGTGGGTGAACTGAAAGAATAACAATATTCCACATTTTCATTAGTTGAGCCGTAAAACAAGCATTAACATTTACTACAACTTCGAAAGAAGTCATTTCCTTTCAGAATAATGGCACTTGGAATTAGGTTTTATTTTCATAAAGAGACAAAGCAACAACCTCTGAGACAAAATGTTGATAGACATGAACCCGAGTGCAGATCTTCGAATAGAAATCGACACAAAAATGCAGTTCCTTATCTTAGCCAACTCTGCTGATGGCTGCAAATCATCTGATTCTCCTCCATTTAAAGTCTCTCCGGCAATGAAGACAACGACGGGTAGAGAGGGATTAGAGTTTAGCTGAGGTGTATACACGTCCAAGTAAAGACAATCTTCGGCACCGTCGTATGAACCGTTTTGATAAAATTGCCAGCAAGGTTTGCGACGTTCGAGAGCTTCGTATGTTCCATTCCAACAATGTGAGAGGTTATAATGGGTTTTCGAATGAAGCCATCTCAATTTACCCGTCGGGGGAATAGCATATTGAAGTCCAAGGAATGCATATGAACCGTTCTTATATATCCTGTTATGAATCGAAAGGTAGAACTTATTTTATCTCGTATAATGTATTTACATATTCATTACTATTATTTGATTCCCATTTGGGAATCAACAGCAAACAATGCCTCTGTTTCACAATCGTGGTGGGTGCTTAGTAATGAAGGTGTGATGCAAATAATATTCCATTTCACATTTCAATTGACAGACTAATAATCTATAACAATAACAATTTAGAATTCTTTAGCTAGGTTAACCTTTTTTCCGTCAAATGGTTGTGATTTTAATCATATAACTAGGATTGATAGTATCAAGTTGCCCTGTTTTTAAGAAACCGATCTCAGTTTAATCGGAAGTCGGGATTGGGTAAAAGATCTCACTTATGCTTCGCAAATTAGTTCCATGAAATATAAGGGTGTTTTAATTACAATTCTTACATCATTCAATTGTGTGAGGTTGACACAAGTCATGTATGCACGATACCACTAAATCCTCTGTCATTTTGAGCCTCTGACACTGGCATCCATTGAAATGTTTACCTTTTTACAAGTATTACGACACATTTGATTGTGACTTGTGACGCTTTAATTCAGTGCATAATTGTCTCGGACACCTCCGTCCTAAACACTGTTTTCTCAGTGTTTGTATCAGGAATTGAAAGTTTGAGCAACTTGGTTGAATAAATGAAAGAATGGATAGTCCTACATTGCCCCTAAGGAATAACTATAGTACAGAAAAAGAATGACTGTGAGCATGAAATAATCTGGTAATCTGGCTCAGGACGATATTCGTGATTCTGTGAACATCTACTTCCTACAGGCCATAATCTGTGCAGAATAATAAAAACCGGAAACACCCGTTTCCTACACTTCTGTAGCCTAGAGCATTCATTCATGAAATTATAAATAAGTAAGTTGGTGGTGGATTTTATGAGAACAGTTTAATGTTTAATGGGGGATTTAAAGAACCATGTAAACACACTTTCTGCTTACCCTTGTACGGTTCCACATGACGTGAATGTAGTAGCATACTTGCCATCTTCATGAACCGAAGTCGAATGTTTTTTGTCTTCTCTTGACAACCCGTTTATTGCAAGGGTTATGAGAAGAACCAATAATACTCCCAAAACGCAAATACACGATGCAAAAAACCGCAATAAAAATTTGGAACACTTCGATTTATCGCGATTCTCAACGCGTATCATTTGTCTGAATCTAGTCATACTTGTATCTTATAGACACACTGACGACTGATTTCTCACAGATTTCTGAAGAAATTTGTACTTTCGGAACTCTCAACTTATTTTTAATTTCTTAAAAACGATCAGAAGCGGTAAGATCAGGTGAAAGTAGTTTTTCTGTGTGAAATTTCTCCTCTTAAAGGTCTGTTATTGTTACACATTGTTGGAATATTCACGTGTCCGTAATTACCATTCAGTCTACTTCTGAATGGCTTTGGACATAAAAGTGTCGAAGAGATGTGTCACAATTGACTATAAAAGAGGAACTCCAAAAAAATGATTAGAAAAGTACTTTTGGCTCTTCCCCCTGTCTATGATCTCTCTCTCTCTCTCTCTCTCTCTATAAGAACGGAATGAGTTGCTCACAAAAGTTAGATTGTTTATTCGCAAGCGTTCGTAGTGAGATTTGCCACATGAAAGAATGTCAGTTTGCAACAGGCGTCAGTTCAAGTGATTAGATTGTTCTGTGGAAGAAGAAAGGAAGATCGAGAGCGAGTCAGAGATCAGACAAGATTTAAGGAGAAAGACGAGATGATTCGGTGTTGAGCTTGCCGTTTTGCCTCAGCTCATAGGACACAGGATGAATATATAGAGATGCAATTCGTTAATTGTTCGAAACAAAAGTACAAGCCAAGCTGCTATATACATGTATGTGTGTGTGTGTGCGTGTATCTTTCTTCCTTAAAGTATTCTATTTCTAGCCTTACATATCGAATCCAATCTTATACGTATTTTTAGGCCACTTTCGTGATCATTTTACTTCCACAAAGCTTACGTTCCTCGAAACTATTAGTCACTGAATATGTGACACTGACAGCCAACAGACACCCAGTAGACCACACCCAATTATGCAAATCACAAGCACACACGTTGACAGAGTCATTAAATTATCCCTAAAAAATTTGAAATATTTGTATTAAAGTGTCTACCTTTGCTGCATTATTGGCTTGTTTACTAAACGCATGAGAAATTGCGAGCTGAGATTTTTCATGGTTGGTGACCATGCCGGTGTTCCATATCCGTATTCAATTACACATACTAATAATCGTAAGTCACTTCTGCACTATTGAAAGACAGTTGTAGTTTTAGTAGAATAATGAGAAATCGTTAAAAAAAATGTTACAATTCTACAAAAAACAAATGATAACGAGTATTTAGTAGACACACGAAAAGGGAGAAAAGTGAGATGAGAATGTTGAGGGATAAAAATGATATTTTGTGTGAGTTTCGAATAACACGGAGTTAAGAATATCTATTTAGCAGCTCAACACTTCATCGTGTGTAGCAAACATTTAGTGATGAATGGTTCTGTGCAAATGTTTCTTCTATTCTGCGTCTACTTAGTGTTGAAGCTTTTGTAAACTTTGAAAATTAATGGTTTGACAGATTCACATTTCACATATATACGCATCAACATAAGCTTATATGTATCAGTATGCTGTTGATCCTGCGTAAATTTACAGATGCTAAGACATAAGAAATGTGGTTTATTTTTTAGTATGTGAACTTTGTTAGGGTGAGCATCTTTTGATACAAGAACACTATAAAAGTAGTAGTAGTAGTTGTTATTGTGTCGATTGATGCGACTGGAAGTTGTTTTTACAATCAGAGCAGTTTCTACTGAACGGAGTACACCACCTTATCTTCAAACTTACCCCAAGCCCCTTCCATTCAAGGAGGGTATGCAGCTTCCATAGGTCATAAAACCAAGCCAAAATTATAATACAAGAAAAACAGATAAAACGGTCCGCGTTACACGTCTCAATCGGCCAAGAATTAAGCAATTGATCGTTATTGGTCGGTTTTAAACTTAAAAAATCCTTCACTTAGACTTCAAGTCGAATTTTTCGTCAGACCATTACGGGCGATTGAGTCTTACTAATTAGAATCAATTAATGAAATCTCGATAGTTGACGCGTACTCGTATTCAGCTTACTTTAAGTGTCTCTAAAGTAAGTGAAAGCCGGATAAAGAGGACAGACGGGGTACACTGAGAATTGAGTTCTTACCATATGTACTATATATGGGAGTGCAGAGAGGAGAGTGGATGCAAAGAACGGTGGTCGGTGGTAGTAGCATTCTCTTAAAGAATTCGAAAATCTTATTGTTAAATAAATGAATGGCACTAATAATGCAGGTTTTGGTTTTTAAATTTGCATGAAGTGCTTGTAAAGTTTATTCCATCGAAATCGAGAGTCAGAATATAATCATATAACACTAGAAGGTTTGTGTAACACATAATATAGAATTTCGAATATCTACTGCGATTGATATATTGGCAGAGAAATACTTAAATTCATATACAGAGTAAGTGTATATCATCATATATTATTATTACGTCTTCTGACACGAAATACAACTCTCAAATTAATTCCAATAGGTTATGTATATAAGATATACAAGGTAGCTACAGGGCCATTGTGACTATCAAAATTTAGTCAATACACACACACACAACTGTGCAGTATATCATCATCAAATAGGATTCTCAGTGTCATAAATAAAAAGATTGCATAATTCACTCGTACATATTACACAGTGTAGTGACATGATAGAAACGGTGAGGACAGAAATTCGAGTAGAACATCAGTGGAAAAATTTCGGACAGATTTCTTAGAAGTATTTTAAATCTTGTGTGTCAATCAGTAGGAAAACTATCTACAAAGTTGTATAACTGCCTAATTTCACAACGTCGTTTTACACGGACTACTTGTAACCTACAAGTCTCTTACGTGGTTCAAACTTATGTGTATATGTATCGTCTAAATATAGAGAACCGAGCATGAGTTTAACAGTAATTCACCAAAAAATCATATACGTATAAATCATAAACGTAATCCTAAAGAGTGTTAATTGATCTTCAAAGCTTTAAAAATCGAAACTCATGACAAACCATCACATTAAAGTAAAATATACAGAATTTTTTGATTACTTTATACAATTTGATGAAATGGTAGAAGGAAATGTGTTGTTGATGCTATTCAGACATAATCTATATTGTATACATATATATAGTGATACATTGAATGTTGATCAGTAATAGGTTCACCATACGCAGTCAAGTATTTAATGAATAGTGTATTTTTATAGTGCTAGTTATAATTGAAAAATTGGTGGAGTACATAAAGAGTTGGTGGTTGTTATATATGTAAATTGTAATAATGTAATACACAAATTTCTAGATAAAGTTTTTTTATCTCACAGTTCATATGTTCTCCAGAAAGTCTATTTTTATAAGTGTTGTTTGACAATATATATTTATGTAGAGCTATTAGACAGTAATAATGGTTTTTACCAGTGGACGATTTTCACAGAGTGAAGAAATTCTTGCATATCATCAAACTTTAGACACTAAATTCTCACACTACACGTCGTCATCTTCCTTTCAGTGTAAATCACTTAAATCGGCTACGAAATTTTATCACTTTAGCTACTTGACTTTTAAATGGACTGTAAACTTTAATTCACAGCTATTGCAATAAAAATATCATCTATGAAACATACTACACTTTTTAAGTCTTATTTAGTGCTTAGCGATAGGTAAATTTGGTATTATTTAATATTTTTATACTTTGTCGTTTACAATCCTGAAATATTTTGCTTTTTTAGCTCTGAAACAAAACTGTTGTAATCAGAGAAACTATAAATGGCGTTTGCAACGAGAGCAAAGCAACCAATGTGTATTTACAGAGCTACAGCGCAATTTTACTAATAATCAATTTGTCCACAAGGCATTTAAGCTACATAATATATACTCCACCATAACCGTAAAGGGATAAAACTATTCTTCCGTGAACAGCATTTATTTTAAGAGGCAGCAAAACTACGTTTGAGAAATGGATTAAGTCATTATTACCAGTACGATGCGATTAAAAACGGATTAAAAAACTTATCAGCGCAATTACTACCTACGGAATTAACAATCGCTCCAGACCTTAAAAGCCAGTACTATTTGTCACAAAGTGAGTCAGATCCGAAAAGATGATCATTGTGTGGTCATTAGGGACAGAGAACTTAGAAAATACGAAATCGTCAAACACGTTAAAACATTGACAATCACTCAAATATTAAGATCAAAAGTGTACTTAAGTCATAACACACTACATAGTTTGCAACTTATAACTTATTCAGTCTGAGCTAGTTAGTACAACATTCATGTATAAGTCTGCAATTTACATGTTCTATTAGTTTCAGATGAACTGTGAGTAATAATCACAGTATACAAATAATTTAAATATGGGCTATAAAAATCCCTGTACTCGTCTATTAAGAATGGTTCAGCTCCAAAATCTTTTAGTCATTTCACTATATACCAACATTTGTCAAGGATTACATTAGCCTACCCTGATGGAAGTCGTATGATAAAATAGTCTATTAAATTGAATAGTTTTTTCCGTATATACATTTCTCTCGTGCTATTTACAGCATTAATTGACAAATGAATCCATATTTCGTTAAGTTGTATTGAGAAAAGTAATACTTATATGGTGTCTACGAACGACACTCTAATAAATGCAAAAATTCAACTAGTTTTTCTATATAAGTTGCCTTCAGGATGTAAATGTCAACCTGTTAGTATTAGGGCACACTTGTAATCAACGAACTACATCACTCTAAATTCTGGATCTCAAATTGATATTGATATTCAGACATATAATGCTATACTGTTGAACTCCATAGTTGACAGTGATTTTTATATTTTATTTCCTAAACATTCGCTAACAGCATAGCAAAAATCATACTTGTTATTAGATATGTTCTTTAAGTGTGAAATAGTGTGAATATTTACAGAAATTTGGTGTCGCTGTCAACTACATCAACTAATCTGAAGTTTATTACTATGACGTTAAACTTTGTTAGTTTTGAAGTCAGACCCCAAGGTACCCGAATATTCACACTTAATTTGTATAGCCTCATTTTTGCAATATTGACTTTTGAACTAAAATCGTTGATCACCATCACGTGCAAATTTGCCATTACAACCATTAAACACACTAACATACACAAACGCCCTGATTGCACACCATGTCAAAGTGAACCATGATAAACAATACAGCATCTAATCATACTAACATAAATCTAACAATATTTTCATCGAAGTACTCCCCCATATGAACAAATCCTCCCAACACTTATGTCCATTAATTAATTGATTCGTACTATCTTCGCAAGTAATTGATCCATCAAAATCTTCTTCCAATATGCTGAATCAGCCACAATAAAGATGAATTACCTTCATCATCAAGAGTACACAGAATTTGATTATTGATATACGTTGATACAATAGAATAACGAAACAAAACTAAACGTCTCTGTATAATAACGTTACATACAAAAACGAAATGCGACTTAGTTCTGAATAAATAATTATGCGAGTAACATTAAACATTCACTTATACGTGACTACACACCCTGAATCGCTGAATTTAAGACACTGTACAAACACAATCTAGATCTACAGCGGATTCGTAGAATATTGGTAGGCGAAAGAGGAGGTTCAAACCAAAGGTTATTTTACCTAACACTGTAACGATTTAGCAGAAGAAATCAACTTTCACTTGATAACATCATTAGATGCAATCGGCAGCGTTACAATGACCTCGATAACGTTCGAGATACTACTCCGCAAACCACAATGGCTGGTACGTAGGCTTTGATGGGCTCAAAGGTCCAAATGCCATCGCCATAGGTGGGTAGACGGTTGGTAAATGTGCAGGAGGAGGCAGAGTATGCGCGTGCTGGGAGTGGTGAGACGCGTGGGCCGCTGCAGCAGCAAGTTGTAACTGAGACCTCGCACTTCCATGATGAGCAGGAGGTGGCAATGCTCTAGAACAAAAACTATGATTTAAATAAATCTGCGCTTAGATTTTAGTAGTATTAAGTCAATCGCATAGTTTACTCACCCTGGCGTAAAAGGATTCAGCTGATATGATGGCGCCGATGGCTGATTACCAGTTACATATACAGTACCTGCACCACCTGGAATAAATTGATTTCAAATAGTGGTGTATTTGAAAAACTAGAAATAAAGAAGGCATGAAAAAACTTCTGTACCATGGCTGGTCCTGCGGAACATGTCCTGAGCAGGGGTCGCATAAATGGTTGGCGCAGGGGCTGGTGGAGGGTGAGGTGACATCCCTCGTCCTTGTATAAGTAACTGTCTCGGAGTTGGTGGAGTTACTCGCCGGCTCCCTCCACTTCAATTTATAAATCATTAATTAATAATTTAGCCAACATTTACTAATGTACAAATTACAATTGAGACAAAATTATTACGTACCTAATATCCTGCCGATACGATGGCCACGCAGTAGAATATTTTAAATTCTGATTGTGGGCCTCCCTAAGTAAATGAGCATGCGACATAATATCAGCATTGCTCAAGTTATCATTTCGATGCGCTGGAGGAGGAAGATGGGCTCCATGAAGGTGGACGTGATAGTCAACGTTGCCCATATTGTTTTGCATGCTAGACGACGATGATGATGACGATCCACAATTTCCATTAGTTCCACCGTTACCATTGCCAGAGGAGGAGGCAATTTGTACACTTGGATGATGATAAAAGTCACTGCAAATGGAAAGTAATAAGACCATATAAAACTACCGTCATCATAATAGTATTAAAAGTCAAAGAAATACACACTTAGGTGGGCATCCTCCTTTGCTTGATTTGGAAGTGCCATTTTCTACATGATTGTTTAAAGAACCGTTATCACTGTTCACTCCAGGTTCTTGCTTCATTCCTATTAAACATTCTGACTGCGCCTTCGCCAACAACCTCTTCTTTTGCGATGCATATGACGTCACCAGCTCCGGCTTCACATCTCGCAGCATGTTGTTATTATTCATTTTGCTGTTGTTGCTGTTATTTGAATTATTGTGTTGGTTACTGCTTGACCCTCCGTTAAAGTTAGAGTGATGACCATTACTAGCATGCATGTTTGTTTGTTCGTTTTGATGCTGATGATTTTCATTATTTTGATTGGAAGAGCTGTTATGATTTGAAACATTGTGATTCTGATAACCGTGCTGCTGAATACTGTTTCGATTCTTCATGGGGCTTTTGTGTTCTTCGTCGCTGTCTCCTACTGTCACGCAAGACACGACATTACGCCGACGATTATGTTGGTTTCTTCCAGACTGACGACTGTTATTACCACTGAAATCATCACATATTATTTTCAGTTTGTTTATTGCTCTAGCTAGACGAGGGAAAAGTTAAAAAGCTTACTTTCTGTACATCTGATCTTCAATTGGAGTGATAGCTAACACTGATGGACATTGGGATCCAAGCGAACACTGAGGAACTTTCGAATTTGCACATGAAGTACATCCTCGTTCTCTGCAGCTGTGAAACATAAAAACTTATTTTCTTGTCCCTTTAACAGTATATGAGAATAGTATGACCCACTACCTTCCGCTTTCGTCATCACTATCTGAAATTGTAATAACAGAAACAGCTGGCGACGGTGTATCTCGTATTGTTATTGTTGGCTGCCGCAAGCCACCGTTGTTCCGTCCATTCTGATTGGAAATGGATGATAATTGTTCAGTGCCATTATTCTTCGAATGAGTGTTATTATCATTCGCCTGGCTATGATGGCTGTATGTAGGAGCAGCAGTGATTTCTATTTTAGGCTGATTATTTGCATAGCTATTATGACGTGAAGAAGAGTGTGCAGGGTGATTGTTATTCCAACTTCCTGTTATTCAATAAAATATAAAATGTCCGAAATTAGTGATGTGATCCGTTGAATTAATATTCACTTGTGTTACATACCGTGCTGGCCTTGTGGACTGCTTTCCTTCACACGTTTCTTCACTGGACTTAACTGATTAACATTTTCTTTCTTCACTCCATCATAGTGAGGTAGATGATTTGGAATCGTCGTATAATGATGAACCTTAGAATGCGCTGGAATCGAGTTGCCAAGTGTATTGTTTCGGTGTCTATTATTCATGACACTACTACCAGCCCCAGCGCCAGCGCCGTATGTAAGTGATGAATATGCCGATGTCTGATGAGCTATAGGGGGCTGTACAGGGTGTTGCGGAGGTCCACCAGTAAGAACCATGTGTGACTGTTTCAATGAAGCTGATGCAACTGATGAGGACACACCAAGTCCATTGTTTCGTTTGCCCCATGGTCCTTCTACAAGCCCCGGAGGATCATACATGTCTGCCAGTTCGACAGGAAAAACATGCCTTTGGTCCTAAATTACAGCAAAGTTTACGTCGATTAGAATATATCTTGTTTACTGTCTAACTTACTGACAAACAGCATAATAAATGGTTGTTATACACTTACCCGATAACTATTGTTCATCTGCAAGATGGCTGAGTCAACTATCAGGGGCCTGCCCCACTCAGCTGACTCAGGAATAAGAGGCTGCTGCAATGGAGGTGCAGGTGGGTGTGGGCCATGCCACGATGAAGGAATCACCGCTACCTGTCTCCCTCCTGCCCAAGATGTTTGTACCCCAGTTACCAGCATTTGCCTACTAGCTTGGTCAACCATTGATACTGGTACATACTGCTGCTGAGCAGCGGCCGCAACCTATCACAATATATAGGTTAATATCTCGTAAATAGATTTAATTAAATCTGTTGTATTTACCTGATAAGGTGGGCAAAGTATAGGAGGCACCAACTGAGGTGGAAAATCAGTCCTTGAGTTATGTGATGCATACTGTCGGTGGTGGTTGGTTCGCCCATACAGATGGTACTGCAGAACATAATGCAAGTGAGGTCTTGTTCCCACAAGAGATAGGTATAAAAATAAGTTACCTGGTTAGCCAACCCAGGAGGAAACGCTAGTGTAACGTTAGCAGCAGATGATGGCACCAGATTTGCTACTAACGAAGCAGACGGGCCTTGATTGTTTGCAGTGACAAACGACGATCCTCCTCTTCGACAAACTTCCATCATTTGAACACTGGCTTTCACATTCGAACAATGAGCGTACTCCGCAAGATGGGCTAATGTTACGAATGAATGATTCAATGCTTCTCCAGGTGTAATACGACGCTCCTAGTGTGGGAAATTATTAAAAATTGACTTTGCAAGCTCAGCCAGTAAGTATAAGATGTTTTCACAAGCACATAGCTACGCTTACCTGATCCATGGTTAACATTCGCTTCAGAAGATCAATGAATTCTCGTCGATCAGCTTTTTCAGCCAACAATTCTCCACCTTCCAGATCGGTTGGTACATTAACTTGCCCAATATCATCGACACAGTTGAAAATGTACTTTCTGGCTTCCTTCGACTTGATTCCAGTTTCAGCTTCATGTTCTTCAGGTGTCTGTAATATTAATTAGTCGTTAAGTAAGGGTGAGAAATTTTTCAAACACAAATACGCTTTTTGAAGTGAAGCCAATGCTCCAATATTGTTATACATGACTTACCTTTAGTCGCCAAAAGGGATAAGTGCTATCCAGATCGCGATAAAAAAACTTGGTAGTCTTTGATGCTGAATTTAGCATATGTTCCGTAGGTAAACCTTGAGTTTGACTGATGTATCTGATTTGATCATATTCAGATGAACCGGGATAAAGAGGCCACCCTAAGAACAGTTCAGCTACAACGCAGCCCAAAGACCACATGTCAATAGCTTCACAGAACGGCAACCCTATAAAATACAACAAAGATTAATATACTGGCACGTTTAATCAAATTACTCCAAGCTACAAACACTAAATTTAAATTTCGATAATAATTTACCCAAAATAATTTCCGGAGCACGATAATACCGTGACTGTAAGTATGTGTTACACACTGCTTTAGAAACATGAGAAGCTGAGCCGAAGTCAATAACTTTAACTCGATAAGGCTGTCGTGTTGGATCGACCAGCATAATGTTCTCAGGCTTAAGATCTGCATGGATTAAGCCAAGTTGCTACAAACCAAACCAGACATATATATTAAAACCATATGATCCACATAAATAACACCCTGGTGCTATTAATACTCCCTAGAACTATGAATCTCTAAGATACCTTCAATTTAAGCAGTGCTGTCAAAACTTGTTGTAAAATTGGTCGAATGTACTTCAATGGGAGAGGAGAGAACTTATTTTGCTTCAAGAAATCATACAAGTTCTGTTCCAGCATCTCAAACACCAAGCAGGTGTGATTGCGATGGTGGAAGCATTCGTATGCTCGAACAAAATTGAATTCGTCGGCATTCTCTTGACTGAGTCGAGAGAGAATGCTGACCTGCAAATCACAATAATAGATATTACAAATTACAATTATTTGCACACATACATTACATTATACACCATTGTTAATTCATCATAAGTGGTATATACACAAGACCCCTCACCTCAATTTGACCTTGTCGGGCATACGATGGATGATTCTTGAGAATCTTGATGGCGACGATCTCATTTGTGCCCTTTTTCCAGCATTTGACAACCTACGAAAAACAATTGCACAAACATGTTTATTACCATCCACAAAACTCGAACACTACTCGAAGACATTAATTATATAGCTAAGTCCCAATCGCTTATATGCTCTGCCTTACCTGGCCGAAGGTTCCACGTCCAAGAAACTCCAAGACCTCATAGTGGGTCTGTGTGGTCATGGAGAAGAGGACCTCATGTTGAACCAACTGGTAGTCTCCATCTCCGCCGCCGCTACTGACCCCAATGGCCGCTTTACTTTGCACCGCCGTGGTGGTGGCTGTATTACAATTACCCGAGAGGACAGCTCCGCCTGCACCACCGTCAGCAATACCATTCCCACCCAAGCTGCTGTTTTCCGCGTCTACGCACTTTCGCTGCAACAGATAAGCGCACCAACATACGGTCAAATCCAGCCCTTCCACCGTAAGAAAACTACTAACAGTAGTAGTGAATGCCATTATGGCATCGATAATTGAGTGTACGATATTGTTATTCATGCACTGCAGCAAATTGCAATTATTTCGGTAATTGCACTTCTTAAAGGCAAGTTTTGTCTTTTGTCAGTTATTGTTGTCTGCCGCAAAACAAGAGAAGGAGTGATCCAAACAACAACTACACGATGAATTCTCACTCAGAATTTTGTCAGAATTGTGGCGGCGCTGGTGGCTTTGTTTGTGTGTTTGAGCGAGCATCATCCTGAGCAAGCGACAACAACAACACCCGCAGCAATTGACATCAGAGTCAGTGACACTCTATGACACACTGACCAAAAGAAAGCCAACACCAACACCAACAACAACAACAACAACAACAACAAGAACTCTGTTGTTGGCGTCTCTCCCGCGGAAGCGGAGACGCGGACGCGGACGCTGCATTTCGCCCTTCGTATAAACTTTGTGCAATAATGTGTCTCGTATTTGAATTCACAGGGTGGTGAGTTAGTATAAAGTAAATCCTATCCCGTGTGTGTACTCGGTGTACTCTGCAATAATAACTGATTGCAAGTGCAAATAATGATGGATGGCATAATACCGTGAATACTACACACGTATAATGTATACATTGGTGACATAGGACCACGGACTATCAATGACATTAGGCACAAGAGAGGGATTTCTAGAGACTTGCATTCAAGTTAAAATGTTAAAATGTTAAAACGTCGTCGTCGTCGTGTATAAGGATTGATAGCTAACTTGAATCTTTTACATAGAGTTTAGCTACTATATTGGGTTTGGGTGGGACAACAACAAGGGCTTAAATTACGTTTTGGTGAATAAGCTCCACTGTTATCGTCGTAATACACAGAGTTAGGACCATGTTAGAAGTTTAGGACAGAGCAGTTAGGTAACGGAAAGAGGTGGGTTTATTCACCAAGTTTACGTTGTTTACAATGTTTACGTTTTGAATTTGAACAATTAGGGTTAGGGTGTCAACTCCGAGAAACTATCTCGGATTTTATCGAAAGCCAAAGCTTTTTTCAAAGAATCTGTGGATACATTATTATTTTCAAATTAAAAGAGGCAATATCTCACTCTCAGCTAATGTCTGTGTTGGTAAGCTAGATTAGGTAGTAGTGGGTTTGAAAAATCCGTAAAAAGTCTACACTAATTCTACCCATTAGTAGTTAATGTATCTACTTTCATCGTGAAAGCAACCAGGAAGACAAATTTCGGCATTGTGTTATAATCGATAACTTTAGCCAGAATTATAAATTCAAAATTCAAAACATATTAATGGTTGAAATTGAGAAGTTAGTAACCTTTTGTGGTTGTATTAAACACAACACATATAAGTAATATGTTAATGTTACATGACCTTCACTGAATAATTGCTTGAGATATAAGAGTTTTAAAGAATGGAGTGTTTAGTCGTAATCTCGTAATTAAAGACGATTTCAAATATATTGTTCCCAATAGATTTACGGGGGACAGCGCGGCTACCTTTTAAGGATCACTCACGTCTCTCGTGTGAAATAGCAATTTTCGATTTCGAAGTCAACTCAATTACCGTACCTGATGAAGATATAGTATGGGGAAGTGGATAAGCCAGTCATACCTTTCTGCTACAACGATGATAATTAGAAGAAGATGCGGCTGACTCGTGAATCACTTTAATATTGTTGGATGACGACTGGATATGCGCTGCAGGGGGCTGGGGAGACACCCCTCTCTCTGGCACATCACACAGATGATGTCGACCCTGACCGAATTCTCCGACCCAGCAGTTATTATTGCCTCCACTGCTACTGTCGGCAACAGCACTCACGCAGTCCACAATCTGTACACAATATGTAAACTCCAGTAAGAACGCGTGTGAAACCATTTCACTGCAATTTCGAAATCTATCTATCTGGCCGTGTGGCACTTACAGAGTGTTCGATTTTTCTCTTCTTAGAAGAGTGTGCGGGGAGGGGGTAGCTCTGATGATGGTGACTCTGTTGAAAAGACGCTGCTGAGGAAAGATTGATGCTCTTGAGACCGCCGCTTCCCGAGGATACCGATTGATGAAAAACACCTCCAGTGGATCCGACTGAGGACGGCGAGAGGAACATGACATTCTCGCCCTGCAATTACATACAACAACATAGTTCAACGCTCAGAATACAGACGCTTAACTTTGGTTTCGTCAATACATATACTCGTTCTTGAACTTGGTTCAACCCTTCAATTACTCTTTAATACATTTGTATGGATGCAAAGAACTGGGGGTCTTATATGTGATTTCAAAAGTGATGCTATAACTCTTTCCAGCAAATTTAGGGCTTCGAAGAATTGTAAGTTATTTAAATCAAGCCTGATTGCTTCACTCCTTCAAATCTTTAAAGCGTTTTAACTTTACATTTGAAATTTATTCTGAATTTAGATGGATCATCTTCGTATTGAATAAAATATGATGTTATGCAAGGAGCAAGATTTTGGGAGAGCAGCTCAACCACTTTCGTTTTCCAAATCTAAATGGTTAGTATATAAGAAATCAAGTTAAAGATTTCATGTGTGATAATTTTCAAATGATTGACATTCAGGTTAGAAGAATTTGGTTTGAAGAACTCAAATCTTTCATCTTGCAAATGGATTTTTTCATTGTTCGGATTTTTTTCATTGAGAGATGAAATACGATATTATAATATCAATACAAAATATCTTCAGTGAGATCTCATTGACGAAGTGATATTCAGTTTTGATTTTTTGTGAATAGAGATTTTCGAATAATTTAAGTCTTTGTAATTCGAGTTAAAGTGCCTGTGTAGTTTCGAAAACATTCAATTACGTGCAAGAGTCAATTTTTAAAACTTTACCAGTATTAGTCAGATATTATTATTCCTACGTCATTACCTCGGTTTAATTTTCAATCCACTTGCACTTAACCATCATTATATTAGTTGGCTTCTCAGGTGTTCGATGGTAATGAAAACTGATTTACATGTGACAGATATTTAACTTAGGATACCTAGTTTAAATTTAATGGACAGTCGACCGTCGACTTTTGAAACTTAACGCGGACGGTTATTTTTACGGTTTTTAAGTTTTTTTGGTATCTAGTACTTTTCTAAATATTTAAGTAATATATTAACCCATAACAATGTAAAGTAAATGTAGTGTGTATGTATGTTTAATACTACTGACTGACCCTGTTGTGGCCCTTTCACAGAGATCCGATGTGTGGAGTGCACCTCGTCATGAAGCTGACACTTCTTATGGGACTTTCCTTAATATCGACAAGCCATATGGATGAAAGATAATCAATGCACACACACACAGAGAAAAAAGGTGACCGATTTATAATGTTTTTAGTGTCACATTAAGACGAAAGAAAATAATAGTCAATTAAATGTGGTTGCAGGGACGTGAGCCACTGCTGCTGGGAGACTTCACTAATGATGAAACCCAGTGAAACCTTCGACAACAGGGCGAACTCGATGAATGAAAGACCTCCTCCTGCCTCGCACCAAATGAGGACAGCACCACTACCACCGACTCACAGTGCTTTCCATTCGACGAACCCTCACAACATCTTTTATAGATATATCCCCTGATGTAAAGCCTTCTTTCAGTTCCCTGTATAACTATATACTTAGCTCCACGCACGTTGCCGAACTTATGTCAAGTAGCGCTGTAGCCCTCGTCGACTGTCGCCTTTCGACTCTCTACATAATTCCAAAATATTGAACTCTTTTCAACTAACAGACTGTGTACACTGACCTCACTTCTCTCACGAGTGGAGAAAGTTTGAGACTCATTCACGAAACGGGTGCTGAAAATTCTTCGTCAGTGAAAATCATACGACGCTGGTTTGTATCGTTTTACCTCTTTGGTGTTCTAGTTTCTATAATTATAGTTGAATTCATATGTACACAGCACAGCAGCGTAGTATTAGAAGGGATGATGCGAAGTCTCTGATGTATATTGCTGAGAGCCGACGAAGAATGGTTTCTTCATGAAGCAGCAGCAGCAGTGTAT
>Ga0194135_10000338_pt1 | contig 27337 bp, 24 predicted proteins | sample LitLau_LLRF_2013_FD_134024 | JGI IMG/M metagenome (GOLD analysis project Ga0194135, IMG submission 134024) | Freshwater sediment microbial communities in response to fracking from North America - Little Laurel Run_MetaG_LLRF_2013 (version 2) | ecosystem: Environmental > Aquatic > Freshwater >... | reverse complement strand
CCAACTGATGACCCTGGCCATCGCGATGATCGTCTTTGCTCCCAACTACGCCGCCATCGGGCTGGGGGCGCCCTTGCTGATCGTGGTGGCGCGCATGCTCCAGGGCTTCGCCACCGGTGGCGAGTACGCCAGCGCCACGGCCTATCTGGTGGAGAGCGCGCCGCCCCACAAGAAGGGCCTGTACGGTTCCTGGCAACTGGTCGGGCAGTGCCTGGCGGTGTTCAGCGGGGCGGCGATGGTGGCGGCGGTGACCCACTTCTTCTCGCCCCAGACCCTGGATCTGTGGGGTTGGCGCCTGCCGTTCGTGATCGGCTTGCTGATCGGTCCGGTGGGCCTGTGGATCCGCAAGTACATGGAAGAGCCGGAGGCCTTCATCGAGGCGCGCAAGCAGATGCGGGGCAATGGGCCGGGGCTGTGGCAGGTGGTGTCGAGCCAGCGCCGGGCGATTCTGGTGTCCATGGGCCTGTGCAGCGGCAGCACCGTGTCCTTCTACGTGGTCCTGGTGAACATGCCGACCTTTGCCCACGCCAACCTCGGCCTGCCCCTGGATCAGGTGCTGCTGGTGCAGATGTTCGCCGTGGCCCTGATGACCCTGGTGATCCCCTTTGCCGGGGCGCTGTCGGACCGTGTCGGCCGGCGTCCGGTGCTGGCGGCGTTCACCCTGGCGTTTTTCGTCATGGTCTATCCCTTGTATGTGTGGGTCGCCGCCGCGCCGTCCATCGAGCGCCTGCTGGTGATGCAGATCCTGCTGTGTGGCGCCATTGGCGGTTTCTTCGGTCCTGCTCCCACCGCCCTGGCCGAGCAGTTTCCCATCGAGGTGCGTTCCACCGGCGTCTCCGTGGCGTATAACCTGGCGGTGATGCTGTTCGGCGGTTTCGCGCCCTTGATCGTGACCTGGCTGAGCCGGGTCATGGCCACGCCAGTGGCGCCGTCCTTCTATGTCCTGGCGACTTCGATCTTCAGTCTGCTGGGCATCTATTGCATGTACGACGCGGTCCGGGACACCAAGCCCGATGCCCTGACCCTGGGAGGCGAATCTTGATTCAGCACAGCGATGCCGTGGCCGGCGAGGCCATCGTCGAACTGGATGCCCTGGCGCTGTCCAGGGCGATCCATGCGCGCGAGCTGTCCTGCCGCGAAGTGATGCAGGCCTACCTGCAACAGATCGAGCGCTACAACCCGCATTTCAATGCCCTGGTGTCCCTGGTCGATCCGGGCGAGTTGCTGGCCCAGGCCGATGAGCGCGACCGGCAACTGGACCGGGGGCTGTCCATGGGCTGGATGCATGGCATGCCCCAGGCGATCAAGGATCTGGCCGCCACCGCGGGGCTGACCACCAGCCTGGGTTCGCCGCTGTTCGCCGAACAGGTGCCCCAGGAGGACGCCATCAGCGTGGCCCGGGTGCGGGCCAGTGGCGCGATCATCGTCGGCAAGAGCAACGTGCCGGAGTTCGGCCTGGGCTCGCATACCTACAACCAGCTGTTCGGCACCACCGGCAACGCCTACGACAGCAGCCTGAGCGCCGGCGGCAGCAGCGGCGGGGCCGCGGTGGCCCTGGCCTTGCGCATGCTGCCGGTGGCCGATGGCAGCGACATGATGGGCTCGTTGCGCAATCCGGCGGCCTTCAACAACCTGTTCGGCATGCGTCCTTCCCAGGGGCGGGTGCCATTCGGCCCGACTCCCGAGCTGTTCGTGCAGCAACTGGCCACCGAGGGGCCGATGGGCCGCACGGTGGCCGATGTGGCGCGGCTGTTGAGCACTCAGGCCGGTTACGATCCGCGGGTGCCCTTGTCCCTCAAGGAGGATCCGGCGCTGTTGCAGGCGCCTCTGCAACGGGAGGTGCGGGGCCTGCGCCTGGGCTGGTTGGGGGACTACAACGGCTATCTGGCCATGGAGCAGGGGGTACTGAGCCTGTGCGAAAAGGCCCTGGCCGACTTCACAACCCTGGGCTGTGATGTGGAGAACTGCCAGCCGGATTTTTCCCTGGCGCAGTTGTGGGACTGCTGGCTGGTGCACCGGCACTGGCTGGTCCAGGGTTCCCTGGGGCTGTTGCACGGCGATCCGGACAAACGCCGCTGGCTCAAGCCCGAGGCCCGTTGGGAAGTGGAGGGTGCGGCCAACCTGAGCGCCGCGGATGTGTACCGCGCCTCCCAGAGTCGCAGTGATTGGTATCGCGCCTTGCAACGCCTGTTCGAGCGTTACGATTTTCTGCTGTTGCCCACGGCCCAGGTGTTCCCTTTCGATGCACGGCAGGCCTGGCCACGGCAGATCGATGGGCAGGAAATGGACACCTATCATCGCTGGATGGAAGTGGTGATCGGTCCGACCCTGGCCGGCCTGCCCAGCATCAGCATTCCGGTGGGATTCAATCTCGCCGGAATGCCCATGGGCATGCAGATCATCGGTCCGGCCCAGGCCGATCACGCCGTGCTGCAGTTGGCGTACGCCCATGAACAACTGACGCAATGGGTGCGCCAGCACCCCCCGGGTCATTTGCTGTAACCAGACAAGCGTCGCTGATAGGCTCCTGAGGCCCGCATCTTGCTGGGTAACGGCTTTACCCATTCTCAAGTCAGGGAGTTCGGACCATGGCCAGCAAGGTCGAAAGCGGCAGTGTGCGTTCCGTGGAACGGGCCCTGGCCATTGTCGAGTTACTCGGTCAGCACCAGGCCCTGGGGCTGGAGGAGTTGCACTACCTGACCGGGCTGCCCAAGGCGACGGTGTCGCGCATGTTGCTGACCTTGCAGGAGCAGGGCTGGATCTACCGGGGCTTGAGTGACCGGCGCTATCGCTTGAGCGCGCGCAGTCTGTTTGGCGACAGCCGACAACGGTTCAAGCGCCGCCTGGTGGAGCAGGCGGCGCCCTGGCTGCTGGAATTGAGTGCACGCACCGGACTGGTCAGCGACTTGTCGAGTTTCGACGGCGAGCACCTGGAAGTCCTGGAAAGCGCAGTGCCCCAGGTGCTGCGCAAGCGCTACCCGAACAACAGCCGGATTGTCGGCCAGCATGCCAGCCTGTTTCATTCGGCCATGGGCAAGGCCTGCCTCGGGGCCTTGGCCAGCGCTGAAGTCCAGCGGCTGGCCGAGCGGGAGCGAGTGCCGGCCGAAGACCAGCAACAGGCCTGTGCCCAGTCCCAGCACCTGGGGTTTGGCCAGCGCACCGAAGGCCATTGGGAATACCCGGTGCGCCTGCCTTTTCTGATCCGCGCCGTGGCCTTGCCGTTGCAGGCCGAAGGCCGGGTGATCGGCAGCATCGCCCTGCATTGGCCGATGGACCTGGCCTGTGTCGAGCAGGTGCGCAGTCGTCATTTGCGATTGCTGGCCGAAACCGTCGAACAGCTGCAGAAAACCCTCGTCTGAGCCACTCCCGGGCGGCGCAGGTGCGCAATGCCATGGGCTTCCTGTCGTGATCCGTGCTTGGCGTGACTGGCTGCGGGGCGCCGAGCAAGGCCCGAATCCGTCCGGCGCGAGCGCCGCAGGTTTGTTCCTGAACTAAAGCCGCGGCTTGCCACTCTATCGCAGGGCGCCGCCCGAGCACGGCGTTTGCCAGCCTTACGGCAGCCGGTTAAGGTGGCGCCTTCTGTTCAAGGGAGCTTGCATGCGTACGCCGATCCGCCTACTTCTCAGCCTGCTCGGGGTACTGGCGCTGCCGGTCCAGGCCAACTGGTACCTGGACAACGAGTCATCCCGGGTGTCCTTCGTCACCACCAAGAACGCCAATATTTCCGAAGTCCAGCGCTTCCTGGTGCTGCACGGCAAGGTCGATGGCAAGGGCCAGGCGCAGGTGCAGATCGAGCTGGACTCGGTCAGCAGCGGCATTCCTCTGCGCGATGAACGCATGCGCCAGGAACTGTTCCAGGTGCAGCAGTTCCCCGAGGCGCAGATCACTGCGCAAATCAATCTGCGTCCGATCAACGACCTGGCTCCCGGTGCGCAGATCGAGCTGTTGCTGCCGGTCACCGTGAACCTGCACGGCCAGCAACACACCTACAACGCCGAACTGCTGGCCACCCGCCTGGATGACCGGCGCTTTCAGGTGGTGACCCTGGAACCCCTGGTGCTCAACGCCGAAGACTTCAACCTGGCCCCGGGCCTGGACAGCCTGCGCAAGCTCGCGGGGCTTTCGGCCATCAGTTTCTCGGTGCCGGTGGGTGCGGTACTGATCTTCACGGCGCGCTGAAATGCGTGGAGCGGTGTTCCCCTGGCGCGAAGGCAACCGCTTCGAGTTGCTGATCGATGGTCCCGAGTTCTTTCCGCGCATGCTGCTGGCCATCGCCCGCGCCCAAGGGCAGGTGGCGCTGGAGCTGTACCTGGTGGAGGCCGGTGCCTGCGCCGAGGCCATGGTCCAGGCCCTGGTGCAGGCCGCCGAGCGCGGGGTGCAGGTGCGTTGCCTGTTCGACGACTACGGCAGCCTGGCCTTCACCCAGCCCCTGCGCCTGCGTCTGACGAACGCCGGTGTCGAGCTGCGCTTCTACAACCGCCTGAAATGGCGCCAGGGCCTGCTCAACCTGTACCGCGACCATCGCAAACTGCTGCTGGTGGACCAGTCCCTGGCGATGGTGGGCGGCACCGGGGTCACCGATGACTTCTGGCAGCCCAGGGACAACAGCTGCGACTGGCATGAAGTGATGGTGGAGATCGCCGGCCCTGCGGTGCGTGACTGGCAGAGTCTGTTTGACCGGCAATGGAGCGCTAACCTGCACCGCGGCGCCTGGAAGCCCAGTGTCGATTTCGGCCTGCCCCATCTGCCCCGCGTACCTGACTCGGGGGAGGGCATGGGCCGGGTGGCCTATGCCGACTCTCGCCAGCATCGCGACATCCTGCATTCGCTGATCCGCGCCCTGCACAGCGGCCAGCAGCGCATCTGGCTGGCGACGCCGTACTTCTTGCCCACCTGGTCGGTGCGGCGCTCGTTGCGCAAGGCCGCGGCCCGGGGGATCGACGTGCGCCTGCTGCTGACCGGGCCGAACACCGACCACCCGGCGGTGCGCTACGCCGGGCACCGTTACTACCCGCGCCTGCTCAAGGCCGGCGTGCGCATCTTCGAATACCAGCCGCGCTTTCTGCATTTGAAGATGGCCCTGGTGGACGACTGGGTCAGTGTGGGCTCGTGCAACTTCGATCACTGGAACCTGCGCTTCAACCTGGAAGCCAACCTCGAAGCCCTGGATCCGTCACTGACCCGCGCGGTGGCGGCGAGTTTCGAGGCGGATTTCGCCCAGAGCGAAGAGATCAACCTGGCGCAGTGGCGCAACCGGCCATTGTGGCGGCGGATCAAGCAGCGGATCTGGGGCTGGGTCGACCGTCTGGTGGTCAACCTGCTGGACCGGCGCGGCTGACCGTCACGGCTGACATGGCTGGCTGTAGCCGCTGCCGCAGGCTGCGAACGAGCGCGAAGCGGTCGCGGCGGTCGTGAGTCCGATGGAGGTTTGGCGGGAGATCGTCGCAGCCTCGCAGGCTCGGCAGCGGCTACAGATCTTGCAGCGATTGTGGGGATTGCAGAAGGAGGCGGCCGGCGCAGGTCATGCGCCGGCCGGTGTCGGAGCTCAGAGCAGTTCGAAGCTCTGTTGCTTGACGTCCTGGGAGTCCAGGCCGATCTGCACATTGAAGTCGCCCGGTTCGGCGGCGTACTTGAGCTGAGTGTTGTAGAACTTCAGGTCGTCCTCGGTGATGGTGAAGTGGATGGACTTCTCTTCACCGGCCTTGAGCATGACTTTCTGGAAGTTCTTCAACTCCTTGATCGGGCGGATCATCGAGCCGGCCACGTCCTGGATATACAGCTGCACCACGGTTTCACCGTCACGCTTGCCGGTGTTCTTCACGGTCACGCTGGCGTCGAGCTTGCCGCTCTTGTTCAGGGTGGTGGAAGACAGGGCCATGTCCGACAGGCTGAACGTGGTGTAGCTCAGGCCATAGCCGAACGGAAACAGCGGGCCGGTGGTGTCGTCGAAGTACTGCGAGGTGTAGTTGCCCGGCTTGCCCGGGGTGAACGGCCGGCCAATGGTCAGGTGGTTGTAGTAGGTCGGAATCTGCCCCACGGAGCGGGGGAAGGTGATCGGCAGCTTGCCCGACGGGTTGTAGTCGCCGAACAGGACGTCGGCGATGGCGTTGCCGCCTTCGGTGCCGCTGAACCAGGTTTCCAGGATCGCGTCGGCCTGCTGGTTTTCTTCCAGCAGCGACAGTGGCCGGCCATTCATCAGCACCAGCACCAGCGGCTTGCCGGTGGCCTTGAGGGCCTTGATCAGCTCGCGTTGGCTGGCCGGAATCAGCAGGTCGGTGCGGCTTGAGGATTCGTGGGACATGCCCCGGGACTCGCCCACGGCCGCGACGATCACGTCCGCCTGTTTGGCCGCCTGGACCGCTTCGTCGATCATCTGCTGCGCCGGACGCGCGTCGTCCACCACTTCCGGGGCGTCGAAGTTGAGGAAGTTCAGGTAGTCCACCACCTTCTTGTCGGCAGTGATGTTCGAGCCCCGGGCGTACACCAGTTGGGCCTTGTCGCCCAGGACGTTGCGCATGCCGTCGTACAGCGTCACCGACTGCGCCGGCACGCCAGCGGCGGCCCAGCTGCCCATCATGTCGATGGGGGCCTTGGCCAGCGGGCCGACCAGGGCGATCTTCGCGGTTTTCTTCAGCGGCAGGGTGTCGTTGTGGTTCTTCAGCAGCACCAGGCTGCGCCGCGCGATGTCCCGGGCGTCGCTGCGGTGCAGGCGGCTTTCGGCGTTGGTGTCGGCCGGATCGTCCTCGGCCTTGCCGATGCGCACGTAAGGGTCCTTGAACAGGCCCATGTCGTACTTGGCCGCCAGCACTTCACGCACGGCGTTGTCGATGTCCTTCTGCTCGATCTCCCCGGACTTGAGCAGCCCCGGCAGTTCCTTGCCGTACAGCGAGTCGTTCATGCTCATGTCGATGCCGGCCTTGATCGCCAGCTTGGCCGCTTCGCGACCGTCCTTGGCCACGCCGTGGCGGATCAGCTCGATGATCGCCCCGTGGTCGCTCACCGCCAGGCCCTTGAAGCCCCATTCCTTGCGCAACAGGTCGTTCATCAGCCAGGTGTTGGAGGTGGCCGGCACGCCGTTGATCGAGTTCAGGGCCACCATCACCCCGCCGGCACCGGCGTCGATGGCTGCGCGGTAGGGCGGCAGGTAGTCCTGGTACATCTTCACCGGGCTCATGTCGACGATGTTGTAGTCGCGACCGCCTTCCACCGCGCCATACAGGGCGAAGTGCTTGACGCTGGCCATGATGCTGTCCGGCAGGGCCGGGCTCTGGCCCTGGTAGGCATTGACCATGACCTTGGCAATGCGCGAGACCAGGTAGGTGTCTTCGCCGAAGCCTTCGGAGGTACGGCCCCAGCGCGGATCGCGGGAGATATCCACCATCGGCGCAAAGGTGATGTCCAGGCTGTCGGCGCTGGCTTCCTTGGCGGCGATGCGCCCGGAGCGGCCGATGGCGTCCATGTCCCAGCTGGACGCCAGGGCCAGGCTGATGGGGAAGATGGTCCGGTGGCCGTGGATCACGTCATAGGCGAAGAACATCGGGATCTTCAGCCGGCTGCGCATGGCCGCGTCCTGCATCGGCCGGTTTTCCGGGCGGGTGATGGAGTTGAAAGTGCCGCCGATATTGCCCGCGGCGATTTCCTTGCGGATCAGCTCGCGGGGCATTTCCGGGCCGATGCTGATCAGGCGCAGCTGGCCGATCTTCTCTTCCAGGGTCATGCGCTTGAGCAGATCGTTGATAAAGGCTTCTTTGTTTTCCAGAGGGACCGGGGCCACGTCGGCCAACACCGGGTGACTGGCCAGGCTGACCAGCAGGCCCAGCAAACACAGCTTATTCATGAATATTGTTCTCAAGGGCTCGAGACAGATGCTTTTGGGGACGCATCCGACAGCCAAAATTTAAGGGGCGGCTATTGTTGTTCAGATAATTCCCGCACACTTCAGGCCGTGTGAAAACTGCTGCGTTCGGCAATACGGCGTTAAAAACAGGCTCGAAATGCTCATGTAGGCCCCTACACTCCGCTTCCTCGCCTGTTTTTGCCTTGTCTTGCCTTCACTCGCGACGTTTTCACACCGCCTTATTTCTGAACTCTTTTTCGCGCTGGGCATCTTTTAGCCCATCAGCCCGATGCATTCCAGTGGCGCAGGCAGATTTTGCCCACAGGATGTGTGAAACCGGGCAAAAGCTTCATTTCAATCAGGTTGTGCAAGGAGCCCCACCCATGAACATCACTCAAAGCCTGCGTTCGAGCTGGCCCGTCGCTGCCTTGTTGCTGCTTACCAGCCTGCTCAGCGGCTGCGGCATCAACAACATTCCGACCCTGGACGAGCAGGTCAAGGCCGACTGGGGCCAGGTGCAGAACCAGTACCAGCGCCGCGCGGACCTGATCCCCAACCTGGTGGAAACCGTCAAGGGCTACGCCAAGCACGAGGAAGAAACCCTGACCGCGGTGATCGAGGCGCGGGCCAAGGCCACCTCGATCCAGGTGGACGCCAAGACCCTGGACAACCCGGAAAAACTCAAGCAGTTCCAGCAGGCCCAGGACCAGTTGAGCGGTGCCCTGAGCCGTCTGATGGTGGTGTCCGAGCGCTACCCGGACTTGAAGGCCAACCAGAACTTCCTGGCCCTGCAATCCCAGCTTGAAGGCACCGAGAACCGCATCGCCGTGGCCCGTCGCGACTTCATCCTGGCGGTGCAGAAGTACAACACCGAGATCCGCACCTTCCCCGGCCGCCTGTGGCACAGCCTGATGTACAGCGACCTGCCGGTGCGTGAATCCTTCGAGGCCACCAGCCCCGACGCCGACAAAGCCCCGCAAGTGAAATTCTGATGAGCCACGGGCGGCGCGTGCTGCAAGGCGCGCTGCTGTGGCTATGGCTGGTGAGTGGCGCCGTGTTGGCGCAACAACCCGGGCCCACACCCACGGATGGGGTGCCGTTGCGTTCGTCGCAACCCGCTGTCCAGGTCGAGCCCGCACCGACCAATGCGACAGCGGCACCGATCGAGCGGCTGTTTCCCAAGCTGACCGGGCGGGTGGTGGATACCGCGCAGTTGCTCACGCCGTCGGCGCAGGCCTACCTGGCGCAGATGCTGGAACGGCTCGAGCAGACCACCACCGACCAGGTGGTGGTGGCCACGGTGCCGAGCCTGGGTGGCCATAGCATCGAGGAGTTCGGCTTGCAGCTGGGCCGGCACTGGGGGATTGGCCAGAAGGACAAGAACAACGGCGTCCTGCTGCTGGTGGCCAAGGACGATCGCAAGGTGCGGATCGAGGTCGGCTACGGCCTGGAGGGGCGGCTCACCGACATAGTGGCCCACTTCATCATCGATGGTTCGATCATTCCGTACTTCAAGGACGACCTGTATTCCTCGGGGATCATCGCCGGGGCCACGTCCATCGTGAACGTGCTGTCGTCCACCGACCCGCCGAGGCTGGTGTACCGCTCGGTGGAGAAAAGCTGGTACCAGGACATCGAGTGGATGTGGTGGTTCGAGAGGTTGTTCTACCTGGTGTTCGTCGGTGTACCGTTGTTCGGGTTCCTGACCCAATGGCGCAGCGGCAATGATTCGCCGGTTGTTGCCAGCGACGATTCGGCCAGGCGCGAAACCAGGGCCGAGCGCGACGCAGGTTCGAGCAGCAGTTCGTTCGACTGGTTCGATTCCAGCAGCTCCAGCTCCAGTTCAAGCTCGGACAGCTTCAGCGGGGGTGGCGGCAGTTTTGGCGGTGGCGGGGCGTCCGGCAGTTGGTAGCACACGCGGACAAACATTAAGGATGAGGTGCTGATGCGACTTTATAAAATCGGCCTGGTGCTGTTGCTCTGGGTCTTTGCGGTCACGGCCCAGGCCGAGCTGAGGTTTCCGGCCCTGAGCGGGCGGGTGGTGGACGACGCGCAGATGATCGAGCCGACCATCAGCGCCCTGCTGACTCGGCAACTGCAAGCCCACGAACAGGCCACCGGCGAACAGTTGGTGGTGGTGACCCTGCCGAACCTGCAAGGCGTCAGCATCGAGGAGTTCGGCTACCAGTTGGGGCGCCACTGGGGCATCGGCCAGAAGGACAAGAACAACGGCGCGCTGCTGATCGTCGCCCGGGACGAGCGCAAGCTGCGCATCGAAGTGGGCTACGGCCTGGAGGAGCGCCTGACCGACGCCCAGGCCTCGGTGATCATCAACCAGGTGATCACCCCGGCGTTCAAGACCGGGCAGTTCAGCAAGGGCATCAGCGACGGGGTTTCGGCCATGTTCCTGGTGCTCGGCGGCACGCCGCTGGACCAACCGGACCCGGTGTATGACAGCGTCGAGAGCAGCGACCAGGACGATTTTGTCCAGCGTCACCCGTGGCTGTTCATCTTCATGGTGCTGCTGTTCATCCTGGTGGTGATAGTGGCGCAGGCGCTCGGGTTCATCACCACCACCAGCGGGCGCGGCGGTGACGGAGGCGGTGGCTTCGGTGGTTTTGGTGGTTTTGGTGGTGGGTCCGGCGGCGGTGGCGGCTTCAGCGGTGGCGGTGGCAGCTTTGGCGGCGGCGGTTCCTCCGGCGGCTGGTAACTCAAAATAAGAAGCGGAAATCCAACGACATGGCATTACTCAGTGAATACGAACAACGGCAAGTGGCCGAAGCCATTGCCCGGGTGGAACAGCAGACCGACGCTGAACTGGTGACGGTGCTGGCGGCCCGGGCCGACGACTACGCCTATATCCCGCTGCTCTGGGCCAGCCTGCTGGCGCTGGTGGTGCCGGGGCTGGTGCACTACGCCACCGGCTGGCTGAACATGCACCTGTTGCTGCTGGCGCAATGGACGACCTTTATCGTCTTGTGCCTGGTGTTCCGCCTGCCGCGGATCACCACCCGGCTGATCCCGCGCTCGGTGCGCCATTGGCGCGCCTCCAACCTGGCACGGCGCCAGTTCCTCGAACAGAACCTGCACCACACCGTGGGCGGCACCGGGGTGCTGATCTTTGTCAGCGAAGCCGAGCGCTACGTGGAAATCCTCGTGGACGAGGGCATTTCCAAGCGCCTGGATAACAAGCAGTGGAACGGCATCGTGCGCAACTTTACCCAGCAAGTCCGCCAGGGCCAGACCTTGCAGGGCTTCCTCGACTGCATCGAAGCCAGCGGCGAGCTGCTCAAGGCCCATGTGCCCCTGACCCAGGTACGCAACGAATTGCCCAACCGCCTGGTGGTGCTCAACTGAGCCCGCCGCCGGCGAACAGGCCCCGAGTCTTGCACCGCCCTTGAGGACGCCTTCGCTGGCAAGCCAGCTCCTACGGCGGTGCGATACCGGTGTTGTTCATGCAGGAGCCGGCTGGCCGGCGAATGGCCCCTGAGCCCGGCACCGCCCTCGGGCGAGGATTTTTTACCGTCGGGTGAATAACTTCGTGCCCCGACGCGGCTTGCTCCCTAAAATACCCGCCACTCCCTGATTCACACCCCGCATCGCCCGAGGCACCTGCCCCCATGTCTGTGACCGCACCTTCCGCCCGCCCCGCGCCGGATCATCACGCCCAGTTCCTGCAATTGCTCGACACCAGCCTTGCGCAAAACGCCTTTATCAAGCTGGTACTGGCCAAGCACGTGGGCCCGGAGGCGGAGCTGCAACGCCTGATCATCAAGCAGCTGACGGTCAAGGAGCAGCCGTGCCTGTCCTTCGTCTATCGCTACAAGACCCGTGATATCACCAAGAACTTCCCCCTGGACGAAGGCATCGCCGCCATCGCCGAGTTGCTGCCGGCTGCGTTCAAGAACGCCCACCTGCTGACCCTGACCGACGAAGTGCAGCTCGAATACAGCAAGAAGGGCAAGAGTTCGCTGTTCAAGGGCAAGCCGCAGACCCAGCGCGATGTACCGTCGGCCGAGCACAACCGGGAGAAGAACCGCTTCCTCGACCTCAGCCGGCCTTTCCTGGCCGATCTTGGGGTGACCAACCAGCAGCACGAACTGATTCCGGCGATGTCGCGCAAGTGGAAGCAGATCAACAAGTTCATCGAGGTCTTCAGCCACGCCCTGGGCAGCTCGCCGATCAAGCTCGACCAGCCGGTGCGGGTCGCGGACTTCGGATCCGGCAAGGGCTACCTGACCTTCGCCATCCACGACTACCTGCGCAACACCCTCAAGGCCGAGGGCGAAGTCACCGGCGTCGAGTTGCGCGAGGACATGGTGACCCTGTGCAACGCCGCCGCGCAGCGCCTGGAGCACCCGGGCCTGGTGTTCAAGTGCGGTGATGTGCGCAGCGTGGCCCCCAGCCAACTGGAAGTGATGATCGCCCTGCATGCCTGCGACATCGCCACCGACTACGCGATCCACACCGGCATCCGCTCCGGCGCGGCGATCATCATGTGCTCGCCGTGCTGCCACAAGCAGATCCGCCAGCAGATCCAGAGCCCGGCCCTGCTCAAGCCGATGCTGCAATACGGCCTGCACCTGGGGCAGCAGGCGGAAATGGTCACCGACAGCCTGCGAGCGCTGTTCCTCGAAGCCTGCGGCTATGAAACCAAGGTCTTCGAATTCATCTCCCTGGAACACACCAACAAGAACAAGATGATCCTCGCGATCAAGCGCGCCGAGCCGGTAGACCCGACCCAATTGCTGGCCAGGATCGAAGAACTCAAGGCCTTCTACCAGATCAGCGAACACTGCCTCGAAACCCTGCTCAAGGCAGACCAGCAGCTGTAAGCGACAAGCGGCCAGCCGCAAGCGAGAAACCTGCAGCCAGCCACTTGCAGCTATCCACTTGCCGCTTGCCGTTGTAGTAAGCGGCTATTACCCCGACTGGCGCAATGGGACTACCTTGAGTACTTCTTCCGCCCACGTCTTGCCCTGATAGGAGTCCACTCCATGGCCGCGAAAAAGATCCTCATGCTGGTTGGCGATTACGTCGAAGACTACGAAGTGATGGTGCCGTTCCAGGCGCTGCTGATGGTCGGCCACACGGTGCACGCCGTGTGCCCCGACAAGCGCGCCGGGCAGACCGTGCGCACGGCGATCCACGACTTCGAGGGCGACCAGACCTACAGCGAGAAACCGGGGCACCTGTTTGCCCTCAACTTCGACTTCGCCCAGGTCAGCTGCGCTGATTACGACGCGCTGCTGATCCCCGGCGGACGTGCTCCGGAATACCTGCGGCTGAACGCCAAGGTGCTGCAACTGGTCAAGGAATTCGACCAGGCCGGCAAGCCGATCGCCGCGGTGTGCCATGGCGCGCAACTGCTGGCCGCGGCGGGCATCCTCGAAGGCCGCGAGTGCAGCGCCTACCCGGCCTGTGCCCCGGAAGTGCGGCTGGCGGGCGGCACCTACATCGATATCCCGGTGACCGAAGGCCACGTCCAGGGCAACCTGGCCACCGCCCCGGCCTGGCCGGCGCACCCTAGCTGGCTGGCCGGTTTCCTGGGCCTGCTGGGCACCCAGATCACCCTGTAAGCGAGGACCACGCCATGTGCGAGCTGTACGTCAAGGCCGACCCGATTCTCTACGAGTCCCGTTCCCGCTCGCTGCGCATCTGTGGCGTGGTCACCACCTTGCGCCTGGAAAACCAGTTCTGGGACATCCTCAGCGAAATTGCCGAAGTGGACGGCATGACCACCAACCAGCTGATTGCCAAGCTGTATGAAGAGGTCATGGACTACCGCGGCGAAGTGGTGAATTTCGCCTCCTTCCTGCGGGTCAGTTGCACCCGCTACCTGAGCCAGCGGCGCACCGCCGCGCCCGATCTCAGCCTGGTGCGGCGCAACGCACTGTAGCCGCTGCCGCAGGCTGCGAACGGCCAGCAGGGACGCGGGTTCTCAAGGCCGCCGGAGGTTTGGCGGGCGATAGCCAAGCAAGGTCCTGCGGACCTTTGCGCAGCCTCGCAGGCTCGGCAGCGGCTACAGGGTTCAGCTGATTTTGCTGAGGAAGCCCGGGAGTTCCGGTTCCGGGAGCACCGAGAGCACCTTGAGGCGTTGCAGCATGCGCTGGCCGGCGCGTTGCAGGTGTTCGCGAAGGTTCAGGGCGGCGGCGTCGAAGGCGCCGTGCAGCAACAGTTCGAGAATCAGTCGGTGCTCGGCAAGCATCGCCGGGTCGGCGCCGATGCCCAGCAGACGGTAGAAGATCCGGTTGATGATCATCGGGCTCTGGGCCTGGCGGATCAGCGCCGCCATCTTGCGGTTGTGCAAGCCGCTCAGGCAGTGCTGGTGCAGGTCTTCTTCCAGGCGCTCCAGCACCTGCAGGTCGCAATGCTCGGCCTGTTGCGCCTGGGTCACCCGTTCCAGCATCTGTTCCAGCCATTCACGGCCCAGGCCCGGCGCGCTCTGGCGCAGGGCTTCGGGTTCCAGGCAGGCGCGCAGTTCGTAGTCTTCGGTGACTTCGCGGGCGGTCAGCGGCCCGGCCAGCCATTGGGAGTAGGGCTCCTTTTCCACCAGGCCGCGGTCGCGCAGGCGCATCAGCGCTTCGCGGACCACCGCGCGGCTGACGCCGTAGTGCTCGGCGGCGGCCTGTTCGTCGAGGCGGAAGTGGCCGAAGGCGATGCAGGTGGAGAGGGCACTGCCCAGTTCTTCGTAGATCCGTTCCCCCAGGGGCCGGGTGTCCACCAGCTCTTCGTCGCTGGCCAACCCCAGGTGGGCATGGCTGAGGGGCAGGCGCAGCGGTTCGATTTCCAGGCCCTGGGGGTTGATCAGGTAGCCGCGGCCGTCAAAACGGCTGATCAAGCCTTCGCCATGCAGCAGGTCGAGGGCCTTGCGCACCGGCACCCGGCTGGTGCCGAACAGTTCCGCCAGCGGCGCTTCCAGCAGCACCAGGCCCTGCAGGGCGGTGCCCTGGAGGATGGCGTCGCGCAATACCTGACGGATCATGGCGTAGCGCGATGCGGTGCGCGGGTCCTCTGCTGACACTGCTTTCATCGGTTCCTCTAGGGGCTGGGCGGCGATGGCCGGGGATTCTCTCACAGTTGCCGAGTGTCACTGAGTGCCACGTTTGGCTGCCCCGTCCTGGGGCCGTCAGGGCTGAGTTGTTACCTTTTTGCACCAAAATGTACTTTTTTATAAAAGATACATTATTTCATTGGCGGAACCAGGCGCGAGGATTTTCTCCGTCGATCGCCTCGTGGTCTGTGTCAGCAACCCACTCTGGCTCGATATTGCAGAGGAATTTGCGAGTTTTCAGAGTCGCTGGAGCGGTGCGCGTGCTCCTGAGCTGGCACGGAATCTGCTCTGGATAAAATGTACATTTTAATAATTAGTACATTTTATCGATTTGCGGAGTGAACCATGCACGCTGATTCGTTGAACGATGCCACGGCCATGGCCCAAGCCTTTGCCCAGGGCCGCACCGATCCGGTCCAGGTCCTGGAGCAGGCCCTGGCGTTGGCCGAGGCGACGCCCCATGTGTTCATTTCCCTGTGCCCGGCCCGGGCCCGGCGCGAGGCCGAGGCGGCTGCCGCCCGTTGGCGGGACGGCCAGCCGCTGAGCCTGCTCGATGGCGTGCCCCTGGCCTGGAAGGACCTGTTCGACCTCGCCGGCAGCATCACCACCGCCGCCGCCCAGGTGCGTCGCGAGGCACCGCCGGCCAGCATCGATGCGCCCAGCGTGCGGCAGTTGTGCCGCGCCGGGCTGGTCAGCCTGGGCAAGACCAACCTCAGCGAATTCGCTTATTCCGGGCTCGGCCTGAACCCGCACTTCGGCACCCCGATCAACCCCCACAGCGATGCCCAGCCACGGATTCCCGGTGGCTCCTCGGCAGGCTCCGCGGTGGCGGTGGCGGCCGCTATCGTGCCGATCGCCATGGGCACCGACACTGCCGGTTCGATCCGCATTCCCGCGGCCTTCAATGGCCTGGTGGGCTACCGCGCGACCTCCCGCCGCTATGACCGCGAGGGGGTATTTCACCTGGCCGAAAGCCTCGACAGCCTCGGGCCGCTGACCCGCAGCGTGCGTGATGCCTGGTTGATCGACGGCCTGTTGCGCGGTGGCGATCCCCGGCAATTGCCGGCGCCCCGCAGCCTGGCCGGGCAACGCTTCTGGGTCGATTCGCAAGTGCTTGACGACAGCCGTACCCAGGCCGCGGTGCGGGCCAATCTGCGGGTGGTCATCGACAGCCTGCAACAGGCCGGGGCGCTGGTGGAGCAACGGCCGCTGCACAGCCTGCAGGCGACGTTGCAACTGATCCAGGAACAAGGCTGGCTGGGCGCCGCCGAGGCCTTCGCCCTGCACCAGCCGTTGCTCGACAGCGAGTACGCCGAACAGCTCGATCCACGGGTCCGCCGGCGCCTGGAAAGCGCTCGGCAGATGCCGGCCAGCCAACTGCTGCGGCTTTACCAGGCGCGGCGCCAGTTGCAGCAGCAGATTCACGACGAACTGGACGGCGCCGTGCTGATCACTCCCACCGTGGCCCATGTGGCGCCGCCCCTGGCGCCCCTGGAGCAGGACGACGAGCTGTTTGCCCGGACCAACCTGGCGACTCTGCGCCTGACCATGCCCGGCAGTTTTCTCGATATGCCCGGGGTGGCCCTGCCCAGCGGCCGCGATGCCCAGGGCCTGCCCACCGGGCTGTTGCTGAGCCTGCCCCAGGGCCATGACCAGCAGTTGCTGAGCGCGGCCCTGGCGCTGGAGGCGCTGTTGCCGCGCTAAGCCCCGACGACTTTTTTCCAACAACAAGCAATCACTGGAGGCCGCTCATGGCTAAAGAAATTCTCTGTGCATTTGGTGTCGATGTGGACGCGGTGGCCGGCTGGCTCGGCTCCTACGGCGGCGAGGATTCGCCCGACGACATCTCCCGCGGCCTGTTCGCCGGCGAGGTCGGCGCGCCGCGCCTGCTCAAGCTGTTCGAGCGCTATGGCCTGCGCACCACCTGGTTCATCCCCGGCCACTCGATGGAAACCTTTCCCGAGCAGATGAAGGCGGTGGCCGACGCCGGCCACGAGATCGGCGTGCACGGCTACAGCCACGAGAACCCCATCGCCATGACCGCCGAACAGGAGGAGATCGTCCTCGACAAGTCCATCGAGCTGATCACCCGGGTCACTGGCAAGCGCCCCACCGGCTATGTCGCGCCCTGGTGGGAGTTCAGCAAGGTAACCAACGAGCTGCTGCTGAAAAAGGGCATCAAGTACGACCACAGCCTGATGCACAACGACTTCCATCCCTACTACGTGCGGGTCGGCGACAGCTGGACCAAGATCGACTACAGCCAGCACCCCGACACCTGGATGAAACCTCTGGTGCGCGGCCAGGAAACCGACCTGGTGGAGATCCCGGCCAACTGGTACCTGGACGACCTGCCGCCAATGATGTTCATCAAGAAGGCGCCTAACAGCCACGGCTTCGTCAACCCGCGGCACCTGGAAGAAATGTGGCGCGACCAGTTCGACTGGGTCTACCGCGAGCACGAACACGCGGTGTTCACCATGACCATCCACCCCGACGTCTCCGGCCGCCCGCAAGTGCTGTTGATGCTCGAACGCCTGATCGAACACATCCAGAGCCACGCCGGTGTGCGTTTCGTCACCTTCGACGAGATCGCCGACGACTTTATCCGCCGCCACCCGCGCAACCGCTGATCCCGGCCACTTCATCGAGGCGTGATTGATGTCTATCTATAACAAGCTCGACCTGACTGGCTGGAAACCCCAGCAACTGACCCCGGACCAGGTGCGCTTCGCCACCTGGATCGCCTTCTTCGCCTGGGTCTTCGCGGTGTATGACTTCATTCTGTTTGGCACCCTGCTGCCGGAGATCGGCCGGCACTTCGGCTGGGGCGAGGTCGAGCAGGCCGAGATCGCCACCTGGGTGGCGGTGGGCACCGCGGTGGTGGCCCTGGCCATCGGGCCGCTGGTGGACAAGCTGGGGCGGCGCATGGGCATCATTTTCACCGTCAGTGGCTCGGCCATCTGCTCGGCGCTGACCGCCATCGGCGGCGCCTGGGGCAAGTCGCCGCTGATCCTGATCCGCTCCCTGGGCGGCCTGGGTTACGCCGAGGAAACGGTGAACGCCACCTACCTCAGCGAGCTGTATGCGGCCTCCGATGATCCGAAGCTGGCCAAGCGCCGGGGCTTCATCTACAGCCTGGTGCAGGGTGGCTGGCCGGTGGGGGCGCTGATCGCCGCCGGGCTGACCGCGGTGCTGCTGCCGATCATCGGCTGGCAAGGCTGCTTCATCTTTGCCGCAATCCCGGCCATCGTCATCGCGGTGATGGCGCGCAAGCTCAAGGAGAGCCCGCAGTTCCAGATCCACCAGCGCATCAGCCAACTGCGCAAAAGCGGTTCGGTCAGCGAGGCCCAGGCGGTGGCGCTGACTTACGGCGTGGACTACGACGAGCACAGCAAGGCCGGCCTGGCCGCGGCCTTTCGTGGCCCGGCGCGGCGCGCGACCCTGGTGATCGGCGCGGCGATCCTGCTCAACTGGGCGGCGATCCAGGTGTTCAGCGTGCTGGGCACATCGGTGATCGTCAGCGTGCACCACATCTCCTTCGAGAACTCGCTGATCATCCTGGTGCTGTCCAACCTGGTGGGCTACTGCGGCTACCTGAGCCACGGCTGGATGGGCGACAAGATCGGCCGGCGCAATGTCATCGGCCTGGGCTGGATGCTCGGCGGCCTGTCGTTCGCCGGCATGCTCTACGGCCCGAGCAACCTGCCGATGGTGGTGGGCCTCTACAGCCTGGGCCTGTTCTTCCTGATCGGCCCGTACTCGGCGGCGCTGTTCTTCATCAGCGAAAGTTTTCCCACCAGCATCCGCGCCACCGGCGGCGCGATCATCCACGCCATGGGCCCGATCGGCGCGGTGGTGGCGGGTTTCGGCGCCACCCAGGTGCTGTCCGCCGGTGGCGACTGGCAGACCTCGGCGCTGTATTTCGGCGCGTTGCCTTGCTTTCTCTCCGGTGCGCTGATGTTCGCCGCGCGCCATGTGCGTCCTGAAACCGTTCAATAAGGAAAGTGATCCATGACTCAACAAGTCGCCTTGATCACCGGTGCCGCCAGCGGCATCGGTCAGGCCCTGGCCGTGGCCTATGCACGGGCCGGTGTGGCGGTGGTGGGCGGTTATTTCCCCGCCGACCCCCATGACCCGCAAGCCACCCGCGAGCTCGTGGCCGAGGCGGGCGGGCACTGCCTGATGCGGCCCCTGGACGTGACCGACAGCGCCTCGGTGGATGCCCTGGCCGAGCAGGCCGTGGCGCACTTTGGCCGCCTCGATTACGCCGTGGCCAATGCCGGCCTGCTGCGCCGTGCGCCGTTGCTGGAGATGACCGACCAAGCCTGGAACGCCATGCTCGATGTCGACCTGACCGGGGTCATGCGCACCTTCCGCGCGGCGGTCAAACACATGGAGGAGGGCGGTGCCCTGGTGGCGATTTCCTCGATTGCCGGCGGCGTCTATGGCTGGCAGGACCACGCCCACTACGCCGCGGCCAAGGCCGGGGTGCCGGGGCTGTGCCGCTCGCTGGCGGTGGAACTGGCGGCCCGGGGCATTCGCTGCAACGCGGTGATCCCGGGGTTGATCGAGACCCCGCAGTCGCTGGACAGCCAGAACTCCCTGGGCCCGGAAGGCCTGGCCAAGGCGGCCCGGGCGATTCCCCTGGGCCGGGTCGGGCGGGCCGATGAAGTGGCGTCGCTGGTGCGCTTTCTCACCAGCGACGAGTCCAGCTACCTGACCGGGCAGAGCATCGTCATCGATGGCGGCCTGACGGTGCGCTGGCCGGACTGAGCTGCGGTTGCGACCTGTAGCTGCCGTCGAGGCTGCTCATCGCTCTAGCGCCAAACCTTCTACGTCTTCAATCAGCCGCGCCCCTTCGGGGGCGTCCAGGGGCTGAGCTTTTTCAGGAGTGCTGCACATGCAACACCTGCACAACCGCCGCGCCGTGATCACGGGTGCCGGCAGCGGCATCGGCGCCGCTATCGCTCGGGCCTATGCCGTCGCCGGCGCTCGCCTGCTGCTGGCCGACCGCGACCCCGCGCGCCTGGCCGAGAGCGCCCAAGCCTGCCGCGAACTGGGCGCTGAAGTCGTCGAATGCCTGGCCGATGTCGGCAGCGTCGAAGGCGCCCAGGCCGGGGTCGATGCCTGCGTCGAGCATTTCGGCGGCATCGATATCCTGGTGAACAACGCCGGCATGCTGACCCAGGCCCGTTGCGTCGACCTCTCCATCGAGATGTGGAACGACATGCTGCGGGTCGATCTGACCAGCGTCTTCGTCGCCAGCCAGCGGGCCTTGCCCCACATGCTGGCGCAGCGGTGGGGGCGGATCATCAACGTCGCCTCGCAACTGGGGATCAAGGGCGGCGCCGAGCTGACCCACTACGCCGCGGCGAAGGCCGGGGTCATCGGTTTCACCAAGTCCCTGGCCCTGGAAGTGGCCAAGGACAACGTACTGGTCAACGCCATCGCCCCGGGCCCGATCGAGACGCCGCTGGTGGCCGGCATCAGCAGCGCCTGGAAAACCGCCAAGGCCGCCGAATTGCCCCTCGGGCGTTTCGGCCTCGCCGATGAGGTGGCGCCCACCGCGGTGCTGCTGGCCAGCGAGCCGGGGGGCAACCTGTTCGTCGGCCAGACCCTGGGGCCGAACTCCGGGGATGTCATGCCATGAAGGAGGACTGAGCATGTGCGGCTTATGCGGGCTGCTGGGCGAAGACGTGCACTGGAGCGATCCGCTGGGGGATCAACTGCCCCGGCGTCGCGAACGCTTGCGCAGAATCGCCGCGATCAATCGGGTACTGGCGCCGTTGCGGCTCAAGGTCGAAGACTTCCAGGGCTCGGCCTACTTGCTGCTCGGCGCCACTGGCCGCCAGGAGCTGGCCAGCGGCCTGGAGCAGCTGTGGAGCCTGGCCGAATCCATGCTCGGCCGGCCCCTCGATCCTCTCGACCCCGTGCTTCTCAAACACCTGGAGCAACAGCCATGAGCATGCCGCTGAACGTCATCACCGGGTTTCTCGGCAGTGGCAAGACCACCTTGCTCAACCGCCTGTTGCAGGACCAGAGCCTGGGCGACACGGCGTTGCTGATCAACGAGTTCGGCGATATCGGCATCGATCATTTGCTGGTGCAGGAGGTGGCGCCGGACACCGTGCTGCTGCCCAGCGGCTGTGTCTGCTGTTCGGTTCGCGGCGAGTTGAAAGAGGCGCTGCTGGCGCTCCTGGCGCGGCGCAGCCGGGGCGAGGTCCCGGCCTTTCGCCGGGTGCTGCTGGAAACCACCGGGCTGGCCGACCCGGCGCCGATCCTGGCCACGGTGAACAACGACCCGCAATTGCGCGGGCGGGTGCACATCGGCCTGCTGGTGACCCTGGTGGATGCCAGCCACGCGGCGTTGCAGGAGCGCCTGCACCCGGAGTGGCTGGCCCAGGTGGCGGCCGCGGATCGCTTGCTGCTGAGCAAGACCGATTGTGTCGACGAGGCGACCCAGGCAGCGTTGCGCGAGCATTTGCAGCGGCTCAATCCCGGGGCGCCGCTGTTGCTGACCCAGCAGATCCAGAGCGGTGACCAGCTGTTGCTGGGGGAAGGCCTGCGCGGTGCGACGGCCGAGCGGGAAGTGGCGCGCTGGCAGTTGCAGCGGCCACTCAAAGCGGCTGCGCCACAGCATGGCGCTGTGCAAGTGTGCAGCCTGGAGTTCGAGCAAGCGCTGGATTGGGTGGGCTTCGGGGTCTGGTTGTCGATGCTGCTAAGATGCCACGGCGAACGAATTCTGCGGGTGAAAGGATTGCTCAATATCAACGCCAGCCAGGCCCCCATCGTCATTCATGGCGTGCAGCATTGCCTGCACGCTCCCGTGCATCTGCCGCGCTGGCCCAGTGCCGATCATCGCTCGCGGCTGGTGTTTATCCTGCGCGGGCTGGAGCCCGAGCAACTGCGTCGTTCTTTCGAGGTGTTTGCCCGCAGTTTCGCTCCGCTCGCCGGGGAGAGTGCCTGATGGCGGCGACGCAACCGGTCACCCTGCGAGTACTGGGCACCTCGGTGACCCTGCTCGAATCCCTGCGGCTGCGCGCCGAGCAGGACCTGGGCATTCGCCTGGTGTATCAGGTGCACGATGTGGAACAGGCCCAGCGCATCGCGGTGATGCAACCGGACAGCTACGACCTCTATGACCAGTGGTTTCACAACGTCGATTTCGTCTGGCCGGCCCAGGCGATCCAGCCCATCGATACCCGGCGCATTGCCCTGTGGCACGAGATCAACGACCTGCCCAAGCGCGGGCGCTTGTCGCCCAGCGATCGCCTGGGCAGTGGCAGCGTGCCCAGCGAACGGCTCTATGTGCAGCACGACGGCAGCCTGGGCAGCACGGTCAGCGAGCGCATCAGCATGCTGCCGCTGACCCACAACGCCGACAGTTTCGCCTATCGCCCGGAGCGCCTGCCGGCGGGGTTTTCCAGCGCCAACGAGAGCTGGGGCTGGTTGCTGGAACCGGCCTGGAGCGGGCGCATCGCCTTGCAGAGCGACGCCGCGATCGGCGCTCTGGACGCAGCCCTGGCGGTGCAGGGCTGTGGCCTGGAGTCGTTCAAGGACATCGGCAACCTGAGCATCGAGGAGATCGACCGGCTGGCGCAGATCCTGGTGCGCAAGCAGCGCGAAGGGCATTTCGCGGCGTTCTGGTCGGACGACGAAGAAGCCGCGCAACTGATGCTCAGCCCGCGCATCGATATCCAGAGCCTGTGGTCGCCGACCCTGATGCGCTTGCACCGTGCCGGGGTCAAATACCGTCTGGCGGTGCCGCGCGAGGGCTACCGCGCCTGGTTCGGCGGCCTGTCGTTGTCGCGCCATGCCCAGGGCGCGGTGCTGGACGCGGCCTACGCCTATCTCAACTGGTGGCTGTCGGGCTGGCCCGGAGCGGTGATGGCGCGCCAGGGCTACTACATCGGCAACCCGGCGCGTACCCGCGATCACCTGAGCAGCGCCGAATGGGATTACTGGTACGCCGGCAAGCCGGCCCGGGAAGAGTTGCCGGGCAGCGATGGCGCGCCGCTGATCGATATCGGCGAGACTCGCGACGGCGGTTCCTACCCGCAGCGCATGGGGCACATCGCCGTGTGGAACTCGGTGATGGACGAGCACAACTACCTGGTGCGCCGTTGGGGCGATTTCCTGCGGGCGGGCCGTGCGGCGGGCCGCGGCAAAGGCTGAGGGCTAGAGCCCCAGGCGTGCCAGCTGGCGCAGGTCGGCGATCACCGCCGGGTTGCCGTCTTCGAGCACATCCTCGCGCATCTGCGCGATCAGCGATTTGAGCAGTTCGGTCTGGGTCATCCGGGTCGCCTGCAGCAGGCGCGCGAGATCCTCGGCCACATAATGGTTGACCTTCAGCGACAGGCGTTTCATTGAATGGACCGCCGGCAACTGGCGGGCTTCGGCCTGTTCGGCCAGGTAGGCGGTGAAAGCGCTATGCGCCCGCTCCAGGCACGGGGCGACCCGGGCGTTGAAGTAGTAGCTGAGGAATAGTTTGCGCATCTGCACCCCGGCATCCTCGATCACCGAATGCATGGCGGCGTCCAGAACGTCGAGATAGACCGCGGGCAGCCGCGCCTCGATGGAGGTCAGCGGTTGCTGGCGCGCTTCCTTGATCGCCGGCGTCGACTGAGGCGGAATGGCCACGGTGGTGGCGCACTGGTCGCAGACTCCCACCAGGATGTCCCGGGCCAGGCCGTTGCCGTCGCTGAAGGGGACGTCGCGCCGCAGGTAGGTGATGCCGACCACCTGTTGGCAATGCTCGCAGAGCGCCTTGCCCCGGTCGCCTTGCAGATAGAGTTTCATGGGTTGCCCTCATCGGTGAACGCTGATGAACCACACATCTGGCTCGATAAAGTAGAACTTGATGTACCAGCCGGCCTGTTTCAGCACGTGGACCGCGATGCCCGGCACGCTGTGATGGGCGCTGCAACTGTGGTCCAGGCCCTTGCAGGCGCCGATGACCTCGATCAGTTGACCGGCCGAGACTTCGCCCGTGGCCAGCAGGTTCTTGACCTCGATCGAGCCGCGCGCGGCATGCAGATAGTTGCCGTCCTGTAGTGCATTGATCAGGTCCCGCCTGACCTTCCTGAAGCCTCTGTCCATGATGTCTTCTCGGTTGTACGACAGCCGTCGTACATAATCAATGGAAAGTTGACTGAAAGCGCCCAAAGGCATTTCAGCGATTTTCAGGGGGGCGTCGATCTTAGCCCGGCAGGTGCGGGCGGCAGGGCCGGGCTAACGGCTTGCAATACATCCGTGATGGCCAACGGCTGGCCTGCTGCGGTGCGTTCGCTGCACCGCAGCCCTTTATCGTCAGAAGAAGCGGGTCACGCTGATCTTGGCGTTGCGCCCCAGGCTGGAGGCGTTCTCGCCGCTCAGCGGTGGGCGATAGTCACGGTTGAACATGTTGTCCAGGGTGAAGTTGACTTCGGTGCCCTTGAGGTAAGGCTGCTGGGGTTTCCAGTTGGCGAACAGGCCGTGCACGTTGTAGCGGTCGTTCTTGTACTGGTCCCAATAGGAGTCGCCCAGGGCGCTGCCCGGGCCGCCGGCATAGATGTCGCTGGGCACCCGGTCGGTCTGGCGCACCCACTGGCCCTGCCAGCCCACTTGCGCATCCCACTGCGGAATCTTCACCCCCAGGCTGGCCACCCACTTGCGTGGCGGAATGTCCCGGGCCCAGACGTTCGGGCCCCAGGGATTGGTGTAGGCCCCTTCATGCTTGCCGGTGATCCACGAGTAGGACAGCGAGCCGAACAGGTAGGTCGAGTCGTAGAAGCTTTCCACCTCGAAGCCCTTGATGGTCAGGTCGCCGATGTTGCGATAGACCCCGATGGTCGGCTGGTTGCACACCTGGCTGATGCTCTTGCCGCTGCTGAGTTGCTCGGGGCAGCCGATCCCGAGGTTCTTCATGATTTCGTCTTTGATGGTGTTGTGGAACAGCGTGGTGCGCACCTGTACGCGGTCGGCCTGGGTGAACACGTCGGCGAAGCTGGTGATGTTACCGGCGCGCAATGCGGTGATGCGTTCCGGGTCGAGGTCGCGGCTGGTGGCGGAACGGGTGGAGGCGGCCGACTGGACCTCGTACTGCTCGTCGATCACCGGCGCGCGCCAGGTCTTGCTGTAGTCGGCGAACAGGGCGAATTGCGGGGTCACCGTCCAGAACGCCGACAGCCGAGGCGACCAGCCGGTGTAGGTCTTGTCGCCATAATCGTGGCCCGCCACCGGGTCGGGGCTGTTGTAGATCGGTGCGTCGTTCTTCTGGCCGCGGTTGCGCACATGGTCGTAGCGCAGGGACGGGGTCAGGGTGAAGTCCCCCAGGGTGATGGCGTCCTGGATGTAGAAGGCATTGTTGTCGACCTTGCCGTGGGGCATGAAGCCCGGCTGGTAGTGGCCGTAGTTGTACTTGGGCACTTCATAGGTCTTGCCCGGCATCCACATGTCGACTTCGCGGGTGTGCTTGCGGATCTGGATGCCATTGGTCAGCGCGTGCTCCAGCGGGCCGGTGCTGAAGCGGCTGGTGTTTTTCAGGGCCAGGATCTTGTCGTCATAGCCCACGGTGATCTTGCGGCCACCGGAGGCCGGCTGGAAGAAGGCGTTCGGCCCGCGTTCGTCGGTCTGGTCGGTGGTGGAATCGGAGTACTTGGCCTCGAAGTCGATCCAGGGATTGTCCACGGGGGTGTACTGGTACTTGGCGATCCAGGTGGTGTCGATGGTATTGCGCTGGGCCAGGAAGCGCCGGGTGGCGCCGTCATAACCGTACTTGTTGATGTCGCTCTGGCTCGGCGGCGTCGGGTAGCTCTTGGCCGAGAAGGGCGCCCAGATGTCGCTGTTGGAGCGCATGTAGCTCAAGCCCAGGCGATGCTCGTCAGTCAGTTGCATGTTCAGCTTGAACAGCTCGCCTTGCATGTCCTGGGCGGTGTTGGGCAGGCGCTTGGGGTTGATCGGGTAGGCGTTCTTCGGGTCGGGCTGGGCGCTGGCGATCTTCATGTCGTCACCGTCGCGCTTGGTCCAGTAGGCCAGGGCATCGAAGCGCTGATCATCGGTGCGGCCGTACACCGCGCCGGTGTAGGCCTGTTCATGGCTGTTGCTGCTGTAGCCGTACTTGACCATGGCGCCGCTGTTGCGCCCGTCTTGCAGCAGGTCCGGGGCATCCTTGGTCTCCATGTGCACGGTGCCGCCGAAACCGCCGTTGCCGGTCTCGGGGGAGTGCGGGCCTTTTTCCACTTCGATGCGCTTGATCAGTTCCGGCTCGATGAACACCGAACCCTGCTGGTAGCGTTCGAAGCCGCTCTTGGTGGCGCCATCGACGCTCATCGGCACGTCTTCGGCATCCCCCAGGCCCCAGATGTTGATGGTCTGGCCGCCGGGTTTGAGCGAGCCGCCCAGGCTCACGCCGGGCAGGGTGTCGATCAGGCTGACCACGTTGGTGGCCTGGTGGCGATCGATTTCCGCCTGGTTCAGGGTCGAGCGGCCAACACTGGCGGCGTCCACCTCGGTGCCGTTGCCGATCACGCTCACGGCCCCCAGTTGCAAGGCCGAACCGCTGCTCAGGTTGGTCTCGGCAGGGCGCACGATGTAGGTGTTGTCGACTTTCATCAGGTTGAACCGGCCGTCCTGCAGCAGGGTGCGGATCGCCTCTTCCGGGCTGTAATCGCCCTGCAGGGCCGGGGCCTTGGCGTTGCGCAGCAGTTGCTCATCGAACAGCAGCTGGATCTTCGCCTGCTGGGCGATCTGGCTCAGGGACGCGGCCAGAGGCTGCGCCGGCAGCTGGAAATGCAGCGGCCCGGCATAGGCTTGCAGGCTGAATGCCAGGCAAGCGGCGAGCAGGGTCGGGCGGGTACGGACTAACGGAACAGGCAAGAACGCGCGAAACATGACTTCCCCCAGAGCGGCTTAAAGGCCAGAAAGGCGCTGCGCACAGAGCGCAGACAGGAGGAAGACGCGGCAGTGAAAAAATACCTCATATGCGAATGCAAAATATTCTCATATGTCGTTCAGCGGGCTTCGATCCTCAACTGACCGTTGGCCTGAACCCGGGTTTTCACCGGAATCAGGGCAGGCAGGGCCTTGACCAGGGCATCCGGGTCGTTGACGTCGAGGTTGCCGGACACCTTGTAGGCGCCGATGGAGCCCTCGGCCAATTGCACCGGCTGCCGCCGGTAGAGGTTCAGCTCGTCCACCAGGCTGGCCAGGTCGCGGTTGCGAAAGGCCAGGCGCCCGCTGCGCCAATCGGCCACTGCATCGCTGTCCAGGGTCTGCTGGCGCAGGGTGCCTTTTTGCAGGTCGTAGGTGGCTTGCTGGCGAGCGCCGAGCAGGGTCAGCTCGCCGGGCCGGCCATCCGGACTGAAGGCCACCTGGCCGTGGGCCACGCTGACCACCAGTTGGCGCAGACCACGGCGCACATCGAACGCGGTGCCCACCACCCGTACCTTGGCCGTGCCGCTGTG
>Ga0194135_10000337_pt1 | contig 27348 bp, 22 predicted proteins | sample LitLau_LLRF_2013_FD_134024 | JGI IMG/M metagenome (GOLD analysis project Ga0194135, IMG submission 134024) | Freshwater sediment microbial communities in response to fracking from North America - Little Laurel Run_MetaG_LLRF_2013 (version 2) | ecosystem: Environmental > Aquatic > Freshwater >... | reverse complement strand
TATATGTATTTTTGGAGAATTGCTAACTTCCAAGAGGTGAATAATATAATACACGAGAGGTTGAAGGTGGAAGGAGTATGTGAGATAGGGCACACAGCAACAAATGTTTAGAATTTTGAGGCTAGGCAGCTTTATTAGGAATGAATTTTTGAGATTTTTGTTAAATGAAACAAATGGTGTATAGTACATTTTAGTAGTTAGATAAACACCACAATCAAATAGCGAAACGCTTAATTAATTTTACACTCATTTTATTAAGTTTATATAAGAAGGGGTTAAGTAAGCAAGCAACTAACAAGAATTCATTAACCTTTAAATTATTTTGACTACTCTGGAAACTCATTAACTCTTATAGTGTCGTGTTGTAATTAGTAACTAATGCTCAATTTTAATTAAACGTACTTTTGCTAAACTACTAAACTACAAGAGAACAAGATGATGAATACATTAAATTGCATAATATGCTATATAATAATTTATAGTTGAAGTTTAATTAATGGGTAACACTGTTTTTCAACTACGAAGGAGAGAGAGAGATGATAACGTGGAGTGAATTGCTGGAACATAGTGTGAATTACTTTCTAAAATACAAAAGCATGTATTGCACACAACTTACTCACAGAGACACAAATACATTTTAAATGACCATAATTAAGGTTGTAACTAATTGTACTACTACAAATGCAAAAGTTACTCAAGGTCTCCCACGAGGAGAATATGTCTCAGAACTGTCAGAGAGAAAATACACTCTCATCGACATGTCGATATAAAGTGATTTTTTGATAGAAGCAGACTGATCAGTAATACACAGAGCAGCGTGAAGGAACGAATGAATAAATGAAGAGTATCTGATGAATAAAGAATACGATTATGTCTAAAAGATTGCCAATAAAAGAAAGACACACGCTTTCGAGCTGACCAAAGTTGTATTATTGGTTCGTTTGCTGTAATAATCAGTGTAAAAATTGTTTCTAATGATGATCAGACGTGTTTTGTTTGTCTGAGGGGATAATCTTATTATAATTTCTACTGTGAATGGCATTTGGTACTCATGAAGCAAAGAGAGATATATTGAATTACTCTATATTCATGTATATATCAATATTCATATAACAATATAGAGATCAAGATATTTGGATTTGTATGTGGATTCAACAACAATCAACAACAATGACTTTATACTGTGAATGACTACAATTCCCTAGACATAGATGATGGATTGAATCAGAACAATTATTAACAATAAGTTAATCAAGAATTTCTGCATAATTCATTGATTGTAAATCATGTGAAGAAGCTGCTAAAGCATCATCGTCATCAATATCATCATTGGTGAGAGTGAATTTGTAGTTTTCTGATGTATAATCTAAACGTGTTTTGGGTGAGTGTGTGTGTGTGATGATCGATGGACTGACTGACTAGCTCGAAGATGAGTGTGTGACAAATTCACTCAACAACAACACGACGTCACTACAGAAGAAATATTGAACTCTACTCTCTACTTTTATTTTGATGAAATTTTAGTCAAAATCTATAAAGTATTCTGTTTTCCACTTAGCTAATATTTTATGTTTGGATATACTTTAGTAGTACAGTTTAGTAATAATTATTTCTCATTTTGTAAATCTCCTTATTATTTTCTCTTTCTTCCGTCGTCTCTCGTCTGTGTAGTTAGCAATTTTTTATTTTTATACTTTTTCCCAGTAGGTTTCTTCTATATAATGTTGTAGCCCTTAAATATATAAAGTTTTTAATTTCCAATGTGTACTCATCCGCCTCTCTCTTCCTTCTTGTCGTCATTTTTTGTTAGTAACAAACAACTCTGCCTCACACACACGTAAAATTCAGTCACACTCATACATGGCCACACATTCAGTCAGAAACATATTATTTAACACGCTTTTTCTCTGATATATATATATATACACTGCCCAGTCACTCTTCATTAACAATCCACACTCGCAAAATTTCGTATGTAAAGTTTAATTTGTTTTTGTTTAAAAAACAAAGACTCGAAAAGTTTTTGTCAGTCATACCTTTTACCATTTTATACTTTCATAATAATTGTCATATTTGCTCTCACCATATTATAGGTTTTTAGAACGTACGTCGTAGTAGCGTTTCTCTTTCTCTCTATTATTTTCTTGTAAAAATACAAATGGTTGTTGGCAAAGAGTCTTTAACATTTTTGGAGTCGGTTCCTCTCTGTGTGTGTATAGTTTTGCTTCCTTATTAAACTCTCTAAAAGTCTCTAGTAGAGTATAATAATAGTAGGATTTAAGTTAGTAGCAGTGATAGTGTGTAAATCAAGGTAACCGCTTTGCAATTTGCAACAACATCATATATAACGGACACACTTTCTCTCTCTTTGTGGAACGATGATCAGTTCTCGTCTTCATGTACCAGTACACAAACTCAATAAGATATATGTTATGTCGTTTCATACTCACAGAAGAGATGCGCGATGATAAAAAGCGACTATATTCTTGTAACCTTCTTCCTTGTTATATATATTTATATATATTGCCATTCCTTCTACCAGTAGTACGCACATTGTTGTCTTTCATTCAGGTAGAGTCATCAAGTCGCACAAGCCTCAGATCAACAACAAGCTGATTGCATAGATATATAGTAATTCATACTGACTTCTTCAGCATCTTCACCACGAGTCCTCAGCAATAAATTCAATGAGACGAAGCCGAGAGGGGAGTGAAAGTCTCTATAAAAATGTGTATTATAGAGCGATATGTTTTAGTTGCGTATAATAGTTAAGTAGTACATAGTAGTAGTAATCAGGAGATCATAGTACGAGTATCATTGTAAAAGCGCAGTCAATATGTTGCACTCTCTCACTAGCAGCATCAATAGCAGTAGTTTAGTAGTGCACCCGTGTAGAATATATATTTATATATAATAGTCTCATCTCCCAAACCCTATCCCTCTGATGATCTTCTTCCTCTCAGCATGATTGTTGCCAGAATTATTATTTACATACCGACTTGTTCATCATAACTTCTTTACGTTTATTCCCCTGACTAATTATCTGACTAGTTATGTTGCTTCACTTTCCCCCACCATAATAATGAACAGGTTCATGTACATCTGAATAGCTTTCTCTCATCCTGCTCTGACGTAGATTTCGTATTCTCACTCACCTCTGCCGTAATATTCCTCAGTTTCGTTATGTGTATCAGTTTGGTAAACTTTCACTTCCCCAGAATTCGTCTCATATGAATTTTGTCGTTGAACATTCGAGCTCAGTCAAAAAGCGTTGTTTTTCTAGGTAGAACATTTACTTTCTTCCTTTTAAATTAAAACCGACACTTAACCCAATAATGTATGTGCGTCTTTCAGGTATTATATTGTTTTGCTTGAACTCGAATGATTTTCTAGGAGTCACTGGTAGTGATTGATGGAGGTTTGTTTCCCAGAGGTTGAGAATGTGAATTTATACGTGTTAGTAAATGCTAGAATCGACTTTAACACGGAGTGCCAGTGTGAAATTACTATATAATATGAAACAAGAAATGACTCTAGATGGAATTGAATATGACACAAAACAAGGAGAAATATAATATGCAGCAATTGATGAATTGTTTAATATGCTTAATGATGCAGGCACACACACACAAACACGCAAACAGTAGAGACATACACACAGAGGACGAGTTTGTTATATAGTTTAGTTGTTATAAAAGCAAGGATAGCTATAACTTTAATATCAGATTTAATTACTGAATGAGACTGACTTAATAACATTCATAATACTACATATACAAATTAATTAAGTACTCATTAAAATACAACTAATATAAAGTTGTGCCAAAGGAAATATATGTATAGGCAATCTAAAAGGTAAGTGGTATATTAAACGTACGGTGTGGGTTTTAAAATGAACACCAAGCAAATAAGTATTATCAATCATCATTTATCATCATCATCACTGTTGACCAATAAATAAACATGTTGATTTTTTTTGTCTGACAGCATACAAACATACAAACAAATGACACAGACAATTACAGAAAGGATAAAAATTAACAACGCACACTTCTGTTATTATTCATACATAATTCTAATAGTTAAAAAAATCAAACTGGTTGTAACCATATTAGTATACAGACACACAATAAGAATACCTAAACGCTACTGACTCTACTGTAAAGGGTGAATTGCGACAACAAATAACATTTCCTACAAGTATATATATATATACGTAGTGTGTATATATATATATACTAAATAATTTGGGGTTCGTACCGGCCTTTAGTTGTAGTAGTAGTAGACTAGTTGTATGCTGAAGTAATAACAGCTACACGACACACACGCGTGAAAAAGAGTGTCTCGGTGAAAGCTGTTGTTGCTGTGTCTGAATTGAGTGACTTAATGACTCTGCCTTTCATTCTCTTCAAGCAATCACTGAACAATTTAGTAAAGAAGACGGCGACGAGAGTAACACATACTTAATGATGACGTAGAAATTGGAATTATAATAATTCTTCATGAGGGAGCTACTACATATATGCTTTGTGAGGAGAGCTGGTGAAGAAGAAGTTGAAGAACAATTATTACAACAACGAGAGATATAATGTAGAGCATATAAAGACAACTGACAACTACGGTTTTTATAAAGCTGATGCAACATGAGAGATATATAGATGAGAATTAACCTTTCTAAGTAAACCTTAAGCAATAATGTGTGACTGCAATTGTAATACATACATATATATATATATATGTGTGTGTGTGTGTCATGTAGAATATAGAATAATTATAACAAGTAATTATAACTAAGACATGCTGATATAGATTATAACGTAGATATTATAAGACTGAATGTTCAAAAACCCTCACTGATGAATCTACACTCCACACAGATGCACATTTTGTATGCATAGGTATATAATGTTATGAATATATATGTCACTGTACAGTGACATATAAAAGTGATGATGCTTCTGTCTGGAAATTCACGACTCGAGCAACCCTTAAAAGGTAAATAATTAAGTATTGTGTAACAATTTTAGTTTCATAAGAAGAGGAAGATGTTCGGAGAAGGTCCGTTATACAATTAGATATATAATTTACACGCACTATACGCAGATTGTTCCTGTGTAACTAAAGTCTTACCAAACTACAGATATAATATATATATATATATGGTTTTCGAAATCACACCTACTACAACTTACCGCAGCCCCTATAGAGTCACTATATATAAAGACCTAATAGCAGAATTATAACAATATAATATTTTTATCTGTTGTAGTAGTACGTAAAAACCGGCGGCCTATATATTTATAACTTTTCCTTATTTTTGTTGTTGCGAATTTAAACACACTCTGTTCACACATAAATATTTAAATGCGTCCGTTTTCTTGTTTTTTTGCTTTTGCACTCAGATATTTACATGTGTGTGACATATTGATTCACCTGCGCACGACTTTCTCCTGACCCAACCAATATGCGAACCACATATATGTATGCATACATATATTATTTTGTTTGCAAATTGGTTTCAAAGTTAATATTTCACTGCCCAAATTGCACATACTCTTTGTGAAGATGTGTATTCCTTTCCTACGATTCCTAAAACACTTCTTTTCACTCTTTTTTGGAGCAATGTAATATAATATGCGACTTTCGTCTACTGCACGCAATATGTAATTAATATTAAACACTTGTAACTATAATAATATGTAATGTTTGTGTAAATGTGTAAATTCCAAAATTGTACTCACCCTACGCAGCAGACACATATACATTTGTGTGTAACTAATAAGAATGATAATTTATACAATAATAAATACACAATTAAAATATCGCGTCATCGTCCCAACTTTTCTTCTTCTTCGAGTTCTCACTAATAACAACTTTCGTTTGGTGTTCGACTAGAATGATCTTTTGTGACTTAAGTTTTTGCATCATAAAGAAGAGACGGAAAAAACGGATGACGTGAACATGACCGAAAATGTCTATCGTTTCTTTCTACAAGTCAGTGAGACAGAGTGTGACACATTATGATGATGACTATGTGACATGATGACAAGTCACCATAAAACTGTTTTTGGACGACATTCCTCCTCACATCATGAAGGGCGAAGAATATCTCGAGACTTTAATAACTGAAAATAAGTTTTCTTTGCTCACTTTTCCCAACTTGCTTAATTACTTTTCCATCCTCTGTGCTATAGATGTTTCCTGCCTTCTGTCTCTACATATACATATACAGATAGAGGGAATGGTACACACACAGCAGTCTGATGGTTCAGAATAAGAGACAACGAATGAATAATGAAGTATAATGGTTGCGTAATAAATTATGTAGTGTGGCTTAGCAGTAAGTATTAGCAGTACAGTGTAGTTGTAGTAGGAGAAGAGTTTTTAAAACGGTAAGAAGTGTTTTTAGGGTCTCTTTACGCAGTTTTGGTCTTGTTTGTCTTAAACGAGACTTGAAGTACTCGATTGCCAAGAGTGTAGCCATTGAGGGATTGAATAGCCACGACCGCCTCATCATAGTTGGTCATCGTGACAAAGCCAAAACCTTTGCACTTGTTTGTCTGTAAATCTCGAATCACCTTCACACTCTGAACGGCTCCGAATGGCCCAAAAAGCTGCCAAAGGACGTTCTCCTCCGTCTCAGGAGCCAAGTTGTAGACAAAAATACACCAACCTGCTCCATTCATTGCGTTCCCCGGAATGACTGTGTTGGCAAGCAGGTCACCTGCCAGCGGTGAGTACCTGTAATCATACAATGCAAACATAGGTCACGTTATCTCCTCAAACAAGATTTCTCCAGTAGACGGCCTTCATCCACCTTAAACACCTCAATCATTCACTCGCTCATCATTAGATCACACACTCCTCATTGTCTCTCTCTTCACGGAGAAAGTCCCTGACTCAACTCCCCTGCTGTCTGTCTCAAACCTAATTAGTAAATCCTCTTCTCCCTCCTTCTAGTCATCTCCTCCTCTTAGGATTCAACTTTAAACAATAAACTAAGACTCAAATGAGACGTGCACACAAACGAGAACTCTGTCTTTGTAAACCACATGCAATGATAACAATATAAGTTTCAGATAAATTCAGAGGCGGTATTATGTAACCGCATGCAAATTTACTGCAACCAGAAGTTCTGCTTCACTTGGGAACGTCTACGAGGTGGCATATATATATATTGACACACTACAAACTACACACACCTAGAGACTACACAAATATACTAAAACGGTAAGGGAGAAATAAGGTGTTTAGTTTGAGAGTGGTTTGTGTGTGTGTGAGTGAAAGGAGAGACTACTATGTGAGACTAATAAGACTAAGAAAAGAAAATGTATATTAAATACTGACCTCTGCAACCCTTTGTTTATGGCCAGCAAGGCCTTGCCAGTGCTAAAATCAAACAGAGAAACAAAGCGAGGATAAGAACCAAAACCAATAATAATAATGAATAATAAGAACAACAATAATAATAATAGAATCATTCACAAAGTCAGAGAGTATTAATCATAATAATAATGAATACCAATAAGAGCAATAATGACATATATGAGTACACTAATAATAACAAAGATACAGAGAGAGAGAGAAAGTAGAAATAGGGAAAGAGTCGCAATAATTACGTTACCAACATAGCGTATATAATGCGTATAAGTAAAAAGGAAACCAATAATACCAAATTTTAATTCACTGGCATCCTTTTGAACAATTTGGCCACGGATATGAATCCCAAGATTGCAACATAAATGAGAGTGAACAGTTTACTCAAAATAATTTTAATTAGTACATACGCACCTATCAAAACCACCAGCACCACCACCACGATAAATGACAGACATGTACATGTATACCTATATATAATTGCAATGTAGGCAAGTATATAGACTTCTCAGTTTGTTCAATTTGTTCTTTTTGTGTGAATTTAACTAAACTCTGAATCGTTTAATATTATGTTAACGAAGGGATCTTTAGATAAAATGGATATGCAAAGTGCAGAGTTGAGTAAAAATGCTAACGCAGGGGAAAGAGTATTATTAATCATCTTGCAATTACTATAGAAGTAGACATGTAGGTTTTTCGAAGAGAAAGTCTTTCTCCGTAGATACATTTCAGAGAAAGAATATATGCATTAGAGTAGTAACTGATTGTGGCCTCTATGTATGCATAGTTATCTCTCGCTTACTTTCTTTCTCTGTTCTATGGCGTGTGTGTGTCATTCCTCTGAGGAGAAACGAGTCTCGACGGCACAATGGCCATTATTGTGTCTGTCATCCACTTTGCCTACTATGAATAATGACTTGTTCTTCACACCTTCCTACTTTGCACCTCCGTTTTTATTCCACTACAATCCACGTACGATCGAAATAAGCCTCACTTTTGTAGTGTAAAAAATAAATTGAGGAGCACAAAGTTTCTTAGCTTTCTCCTAAGTTTCATCTGCCTTTTGAGAAGAACCATATGCACTGTACTAAGGCTAATGCATTTGAATAAAATGAGAGAGAGAGAGTGAGCGATGCAAAGTTTTGTGACATGATGCTCTTCCATCATTCATTATAGTTTTTCTTGCACAGACTATATATATACGCCTCGTTCATTAGGTTGTCTAGGTATATGTGTGTCCTATACACAATATACATATTATGGACAAATTATATTCAATAGCATATTGCTTTGCGCGTCTTTCAGTGCACGACCTCTTTTAATAGCTCATTCTTTCCGTTTAAACACATCAGTGCCAACAACCCATTAAGTAATTAGGTTTGTTAGTGATGCAGGAGTAGAATAGCAGTGTTCCTACGTGTAAGACCTCAACTTCCGTTCTTTTTTAGCCTATTGAACTCTCTCTCCCATTTCCCATTGTTATTCTTTCGGATTTCAAAAGTAAACAATCTGAAATCTGATATTTCCTTAGTTTATCTCGGAACACAAAACAGTCATTTTCCTATACTTTTAATACAGATCTTCATTAAAAGATCAAGGTGAAAGCAAAACATCCATTTGCCTGTTTTGAGCTATCACATATCCTGCCAAGAGATTCTTCTTACTAAAAGTCTTGAAGAAAACTCAAGAAAACTGGAATTATTACTTTCCTATTAAATAAGCTTGTGATAAAGTTAACGTTCGGTAATGTGGTGTGGGTTGGGTCTGAAGTTATCTCAAGCTTGAAATGCACCCAACAAGTGAAATCTTATTCAGATGAACTCAAGTATATCGGTGTGGGTGACTTGGATCTTGGATTGAGTGAACTAGTGTTATTATATCGCGTAAATCTGAGAAAGAGAGAGTGTCTCTCTTTTCCATAGCCTCACCTCCTTCGTCATGTGTAAGTGTAATACACACGAGTCTTCTTACACGAGCCATCTCATCATATTAAATGAAACGCGTCAGTTCCAAAAGCCCATTAAATACATCTCCATCGTTACACGAGAACCGAAAAGAATCTTCCTAGGTTGGATGCATTCCTCTCAAAATTTAATTTTTACTCATCTCACTGTCTCTACACACTCGTAGAGAGTTAAATTCAATCTTAGCTTTTATGTCCTCGTTTCCATTCTCATTGTACATTTCACTAAGAACTAGAAAGAGAGAGACTCGCTCTTCAATGCATATTATCTCTTTAAGAAGAACTTACTGCTAGTGAGTACTAGAGAAGAAAATCTTTTACAAGTAGGATATCATATTAAGCAGTGATCATGAGAAACCTGTGATCAGGATGAACGATTCTCTCTGAGACTGTATTACAGACAAGATCTTGAATGCTCACAGATCTCTCTATATACGTACACTATCCAGCTGTTGCTTTCAATTCCGTACCAACCTCATTTGATGTCAGAGACGGGCGAAAAGTTAACTATGTATGCATCTGGTATGTTAATGTTAACCAATATATTCTGTAGTTAATCGTGTGTATGCCAGTGCTTATCGCTAACCACTTTTTCAATCAATTCTGTGCTAAATTCTGATATGATGATAGCACAGCACATAATCAGTCTAGTGACGACACACACATCATAATAAGATTTGGCCTAAAAATACACACTCATAATATATATTGACATGTCTCAACTTTACTCAATAAAATTGTTATTCCTAGTTGACATGATGGGGAGATGAGTGTCACAAGTCAAGTCGTGGTGGATTTGTCTTCGAGAGAGAGAGAGAGAGAGTATTAAAGAGTGCAGAGAGTTCTTCTGGTCTGATGAATGGATCGTTTATACTTCACTGTGATGGTTGGAATGCCAAACGAGTAGTCTCCTATGTATTTATTAGTGTCTTTCCATCTCTATATCTCTGTTCGAAAGTCGTGTGTGCGTGTGTGTGCCTCATCTCCATCCATCCAAATCTTTCCTTCTCTACAAGTGAGTGACAGTGACATAAAATACAAATGCGAAATCCTCACTCTCTCTTCTCTGTGTTCTTTACTTCCTTCCTTCCTCCTACCTATCTGTCTCTCTCTCTCTCTCTCTCATGACTTTTATGCAGACTTATGTGACCATTTTAATTACACTAACAGCAGTCTCATTTCATTTCATTACCAACTACATTTCTCCTAAGATTATATTCCTTCACTCACACTGCCTGCCACTAAACTCCTCTCTCACTCAAAAGTCTCACATGTACATTCGCACACACACTGTGCTCACTTCTCTATTAAACTCTAGATTATTCTTGAATTTGTCCCAATTCTACCTACTTGTTTTCTGAAACTGACGCTCTTCAGTATATATAGGCAGCCATAGCCTGTCAAATTTCACACAAGAACTTTCCTACGCTCAGCCATTTATTATATTGCACTCCTATAGAGCACAACTTTTTATACTATCAGCGTATCTTTATACCTGAGAAGTCTTTTTGAATCTCTGGCACGAACTGGTGGTGGTGGTGGCGGTGAAATTATTTTCAATATCATTCTCGACAAAATCAAACCGAATTAAGAGCAAGAATGTGTGTTAGTCACGATGAACGGAGAAAAAGAAGCAATCATAATCTTGTGATGTCTCGAGTGTTGTCACTACTTATATGCATAAATAGTTAAGTAGCAGTCGTTGAAGTTAATAAGATTAATGAATATACAATAATACAATAATAATAATGATAATAATAATAATAATATAAAAAAGGGTGGAGCTATTGGTGCCCCCAACTCAGTCAGTATGTATTATATATTATAAGAAGACATTAAAATCGATACGATGCGACAATGTGATTCTCTTCAACTTCTTGAGAGAAGATTGAAGAGAAACAGAGAGTCAGTTTTTATGTGGACAAAATATACAAAAAGGAACTTGACAAAAATCTATTTCGACATTTGCTTTTAAAGAGAGGATAGCTCATCACACTCACACTCATATTTATTTGAAGGAAACTTCAGAAATTGAAACTTTAAAATGACAGAAAATACTTTGTCACCGGAAAAGAACGAGAAAACGAGATAGATTATTGATATTCAAAGAGAAATGTCAAAGAGAAATGAGAGAAGAAAAAGAGAGGAGTCAATATATGAATAATCAAGAGGAATTGGTAAAAAATTTAAAAAAACTGAATGACGAATAAAAGGATCGTACACATGAATCATTACATCATGTAATCTTATGAGACATCCTCTCGGTTTTTTAACACATGATCAACTACAACTTCTGAAGGAGACTTCCTCTCTTTGTATATATATATTTTATGAAGAGAGATTCGACAGAGGTATAGTATAGACTTTTGTGAGGGTGAGTCCTCCCGTATATACAGAATTTTATATACTCGTCGTCGTCGACGGTGGATAGACTAACTGAGATGAGCTGCAGCAGTAGCTCACCTGGAAAGTGGAGAAAGGGGTATGTACCGCAGTCGGCCTGTTGCATGATGAATGGGTCCACCAAAACGACGCGCTGCTGCAGCTGCTGCCTGAGGAGCTGCGAGGTATGCCGCCAGTGGGGGAAGTGCTTTCGTATTGTTGCTTGGATTATTGGCAAATTTCACTGTCACAGGCTCCGTAGACCCTTTTGGAATGGTACCGTTCAACTCTTGGATCGCTCGTTCTGCTTCCACGCGTTGGTCGAACCGAATAAACCCAACGCCTTTTGAAAGTCCTATGGTCAATACATCACATACAAACACATGTTAGAGTTCATCTTCATTCATGGAAAGTACTTAAAAAAGCTGGGAAATGAATAAAATGAGGATGTGGTGTTCAGTTGTATTGTGAAGTATATCTTCTATCACTGGTGAAGATTATCTACGGGAATATCTATAACGGAGCTTGTGACTCTGCTCTATATAGTTATTTCGTGTTTATTAATCCGCTTTCTCCATGCAGTGGGGATGAGAGTATATATTTGAGGTTCTGCTGGTGGATTTTAGTACTAGGAATAGATTTATGTACGACGCTGCAAGAAGAGTTAACCTATAGGTTAGGAGTATGGAGTTGTGTGTGTGTGTGTGTAGTGAGTTGTTGTGGGTGCAAGTTTAGAGTGGTTTTGGGTAAAAAGTGTACGCGTTCATCATCGAAGGTTCGAATTGTAATATGGAGAAAGTTTTAATGGGAGCATCAGGGAAGGAACCTCATTCCTTCAGTTCCAGTAATGGCCAAGTTTTGTGAAAGAAATGAGGTTGATTAGAACTAATTTCATGGGTATCGATCCACGGGTGAGCAAGACTGTATATAGATGTACCAGACTATAAGCACATATTCAAGTGCAGAAAGGTTATACACGGTTCATGAGTATAGTTGAAGATGGTCGCATATAAGACATGAAGTACCAGCCCATTAAGACTTATTGAGATTAAAATTCCTCACAAACTTCCTTCCTTCCTTCCACACTCTCTCACTCAAGCTTTACTAATTTCTTAAGCTCGAAAAAGGGAACAAGTCTGAAGGAGCTTGGTATTACTACTTACTACTAGAACTACTCACCCAACCAACCAAGTATCGAGTCAATCGTCTGCAATTAAATTATGCAAATATCATTACAAATTTATTCGGAATCAAGAAAAAGAAGAAGGATTTTCTTTCCCATAAACCAGAGGAGCCCTTTCTATTTAGCATTATAGTTGGTAGGGGAAAACGTTCATCTCTCTAAATGAGTTCTTCCGTAAAAAAATCTTTTGGCTCACGAGGAAATCATGTATATACCTACTCTCTCTGATATCAAGAAAGAAACCTCAACTACCAACCGAAAGATTGATAGAACTCTTCCAAACGTTGATTAAATGTGAGTAGATTCCATACAGAACTAACAAACTACTTCATCTGTTCCAGACACAAAAAAAGTATTCCAAAAGATTCCTCAGCTACGATTGTACCTTTCTACAGAGCTCAAGGAGCATCTCCTCAAGTGCTCCAGAGTGAACTGTCACTATATATAGTTGTGAACTTGGGAAACAAAAGAATGCAATAAGAGCAGGTAGACAGTGGTGTGTACAAGTATCATCTTCTCCTACACAATGAGTGAGAATCAATAAACTCAGGTGGTTAAAAATTTAGTCTTCTACGTAAGAAGAAGAACACGAGAAGAGTAAAAAAAGTTACGTTGTTGTTCGACCTTCTGGTTTGTGTGTGTGTGTGTGTAGTAATAAAAGCGAACATCCTCAGATCACTGATGCATGCCCCAGAGAATCAAAACCGTAATTGTACAACTCCTCCAACAATAACACTGGGCAGTGAATGCAAGAAGAAGTGCAGGAAGGGAGGAGGTTCGAACGAGGGTGTGTGTGTGTGTGTGTGTGTAGGAGACGAAAGGGCAAAAGGAAAGTTGAAGGCCGGTAAAAGTCCTATCATCTTTCTCTGTGATATACTTTTTCTCTGATCCCTCTCTCAGTAGTTGTTCGTGTGTGCAGCATAGAAGCAATAATATGTAATGCATGGAGACCCAGTTCATTTCTTCCAAAGTGGCCGACCATTCTGGCCGTACTTTTTTATGGAGCTTCTTCCTTGGTAGTTTCTTGCGAGAGGATTGCGATATCCGCCCAATAGGGCGAGCAATTCCACGAGAATATAAGACGAGATGAGTTCCCTCACACAAAACTCTCTTAAATCACAACCACTTGGCACAATTCCATCTCTCCACTAAAATTAAGGGCCGAAGAAAATGTTGCATTGCATTTCGTACTAAATGTATACAGATGCTTATAAGATGTACGAGAGTGTATATGTATATGTAGAAATGGAGTATAAAATATATATTGCTCTGCCAACCCAAGGACAAGTTGAGTTTAGGTTCGTTTAGGTATCTCTCAGCTATTTCTCTCCATATGGGGTCCTCGTCTACACTTTCTATTTAAATTTTTCACATTTCTCCTTCCAGCATTCTGTGTAGGTATAGTGTGTGTATGTGTGGGGAGTGACAAAATACTCTCACATACACACACACATACACACGGTCTCATTTTATTTGAAGAGAAAGTCGTCGGTAGGGAGAGAAAGAGAGAGAGAGGCATATCTTTACATAAAAAATGAATAATTCGCTTACTCGTACCCGTGATGTTGTCACAGAGGATTCGGGAAGTGATGATTCGTCCAAATGGGCTGAACAGCGATTCCAATTCCTGCTGCGTCAGATTCTTCGGTAATCCACTTACATACAAGTTAGCTCCTTTGATAGCCTCACTACTCGGTCTCGCGTATGAAACCTGAAAAACAACCAGCCACTCAATTAATCCTCGTCTTTTAACATTGACGTCAATATTATTATTATTAACAAGTATTCGGAGTGCCCTTTGTTTCTCTATGCAGATTTACCACAAACACCCACACAGACTCCTAATATCACTATTCACGAGGAGAGAGAGAGATGACAGAAAAATTCTCGTGTAGTTTGTGCTTCCCGAAAGTTTTCATGTTACAAGAACGGGAAGAAAAAAAATCAAAATCTTTCAACAAAGTTTGGAAATGTAAGAAGTTAAGCATTTGACTGATCTCCAAGGGTTCATTCAATTATAGGCGAAATTGCATTGCTGTATTGAAATTGAAAAGCGTTTGGAAGTTTTGAGGTGAATTTGGAAAGTTACTACTACACCCAACAACGAGAAGGCTGCTGGAGTGTTTCTAGTCTCAAGAGTGACTCTCACTCTCTGTATAGACTTGGAGCTGATCATCACCGTCCTGGACATTCAAACAAGTCTTCTTTCCTTCTTCGCCAGAGAAAGTCAAACCTTCAAACTTTCAAATCTTCAAAGTTGGTACGTTCGAAAACCTTTCTGTAAGTATCTCAAGAGATTCCTCTATACTATTCTTCATTTCCAGTGAGCAACTCAGATTCCTTCCTTTAAACAACCGCATATTTCCGTAAAATAGAGAGTCGCTTCACCAGACGAGATAGACTTTGAGTATACATATATAATAGGTATACACGTTTATATACATATATCCCAGAGTTTTAACACTTTATTGTGGTTAGCCTCTACGTAGTTCGAGCAGGGTATACATATATACTCATATATCTTAAGTGGATAACAACAGAGGAAGAAAGCATTTCCCCACGGACCTTGAACCTTCTTCACAAAATCCATTCGCGACAAACAAGCTCTGCTGCTCTTATTCCTTATAATAAAAATACTGCCACAAAACAAGAGAGACGCCCAGGGCCACGCAGAACATAAGATCACAACGAAGGGAGAGAGTAACAATAATACATTCGGCCTCAAAAGAACCATATTTGTATTTAAGTAAATTTACTTTCCACAAGGTGGAATTTGAGGAAAGAACTCGTCTATATATCTATATATACCTATATAGACAAAACCACGCATATAAGACACATATAAGCTCGCACTCTGCACATATAGATCGTAGTGATGCAAAAGGATTCACTGTCTTTTCTCATTCACATAAACGCCTACTCGTTTTACATGCTTTGATCTTTCGTCTACTTTCTCCTCGCAAGACTAGGAAAAGTATAAGGAGATGCAGAAGTGAGATAATCCCACTCATTGTAATTCTGTGTATATGATAGGAGGAGTGGTGCGGTAGTAATCCAAGATGGAAGATGCATTTGTGTGAGTGAGCTTTTAGTCTTAGGTCGAGTCTTAGAAGGAAAGTCATGTTCTTCCGAGTTCTCTTTGCCCATGTCACGACATTTCCTCTCTAATGCATAATTAACAGCGTAGAGAGAAAGTATACACAATATATATGTATAAAAATATGTGTGGACGTAGTTGCGCTCTCTACGCCGGAATGTATGTACCGAGTGTGTGGAGAAAGTCACATTATAATAAGTAGTTGAGGGAATTTTTCGTTGACGCACCAGCTATCATAATGAACATCCTTCAATCCACACTTCCTTCCATTATCCCTGGTGGGAGATTCTTTATTACTATTATTACGTCTCTCTTCTCTTCTCATGGGGAGAACTTTATTCTTCTTCATACTTTATCCCTCACTACAATTCTCTCTTCTCTCTCTCTCTCTCTTATTCTTTGTGTCCAAGGCCCAGCAGTCGGATTAAGGGACACTAATACTTCCATGTCCGCTTTTTCATCGCCGGAACTCTCTACACACTAAAACACGACTACCATTCTTCTTAATTCTATTGGACTGTGTATGAGTGTGTGCGAGTGTAAAAGTCCGATTTCTCTGTACAAATGTAGACAAGGCATAAAGTATGTCGAGGGATCAAATGCCAACCATCATCGGAGAGTCTGCCCGAGCCATCATTGACGAGTGACATGACAAGGCTGATGTGATCCATGGCAAATGAGAAATCAGCAGGAGATTAAGAAAGAAGCTCCTTCCTAAGTGTGGAATAGCAGCGCGCCCAAGTTTCAGAGTAAGATTAAGCCTCAAATTAAATGACTTTCAGGCATCACATCTCACAGAACATGAGTGGAACTGACAAAAGAATGCGTGTGCTTTTCGGCTTCGCCTTTCTTCCCTGTCACATCTCATTCATTATTTTATATTACTCTGAGAAAGTATTCCACTTCTTATTACACATTCCCTCCTACCACTATCACCACAATTCTCTACGCTACTCAAGGAAACCCCAGCACCACCCTCCTCACAAAAGTCCGCCTGCACTGCACACAAGTCAATGACGACTAGTGAAAGAATGCAGAAAGAATTCTTCACACACATACACTCACACCACCATCAACAAAGATTATTCGTGTGTTCTTTCGTATATATACACTTTATGCACGGAGATTCATCCGCGTCTCGTCCAAGTTCCTAGCCTTTCCTCTCTCATTTGTCTCGGGATAATAGAAAGACGACAAGAAGACAAGTCTGAGAGAGGATGACAAAAACAGAGCTCATTTCATTACTAAACAATTCAATCTAATGCTAGAGTCAGTAGTGGAAAGACTCGACTAAGGCTGCTGACTAGATTAACAAGACATACACATTCGTTTCTTCTTATCTGCTTCTCCTACGATTCTTTACTCTAAACAACTCACTCGTTGAGTCTTCACTTTATCATTTCACTGTATTAAGGTACTTATGAACAAAACAACAAATAGTCAACTTTCAGCTCTCATTACAATCCTTCCTCCAAACTGTTCGTACTTAATTGTCTCCTGTCTTACACTAAAACTCCTTCTTGTTTCTATTTAATGACACAATCAATAAAAAGATGGAGATCCCACTTGTCTTTCCATTCACACATATTTATGTATGCGGGAGTTGTGAGACTACTCAAGAGCAAAACAACTATTACGAATGCAACGATAACAGGGGAGAGTATATAAGCATTGTACTCGTTCATAATACGGACGGAGAAAGCCAGAAACTTTGTATATATTGTGTTTTTATGTGTGACTGTCTGCCTGTCTGGATTACTCCGAGAGAGTTCCTCCTACACTAGTACACACACAGTGTATAAGTTTGTAGTCATCATGAGAAATTGATGAGAGAGAAAGGAAGGAGTGAAGGACTTTGAAAATCCCATGAATCTTGTGAGAGAGCACAAGGAAGGGAGAGGTCTGTAGATTGATCCATATCGAAGAAAAGAAGGAAAGAAGGGAGAGAGAAGAGATGCATACAGGATTGTGTATTTGACTCGCTCAAATACATCCGAGATAAGTAGAGAAGGAAAGGCTTGAGAGAAAGCCTCGAGAAAAATGGGAATCGATGTTAAACCAAAAAGAAGGAAGGGACGAAAAAAAGAATTCCATCTGCCAAGGCAAAGCCATTCTCTCTCTCTCTCTCTCTGTCTCTACACTTAAAGCATTCTTCTGGTAGAGAGATCGAGATAAGTAGTAGGAGAGTCTTCAATGTATTGGGTAACATTTTAGCACAACCACCACCACCACGAAGGACTCACTACCATTATATATATATATAATAATAATATAATTCAGAAAGACTCTTAGTTATCTACCGTCTACAAGACTCTCTCACGGAATTTGGATTACACTACTCTTTCCTTTTACTTACTTTCTCTTTCCTATATATAAATTACTCTTTGTATCAAGTAAAAGCTATTCTTTTTGCAAAGACGCGGACTTCCAGAAACACTGGAAGAATCTTAGGCACAACGCCATGTATAAGAGGAAGAAGAAGTAAAGTGGTTTGTGTGTGTGAATGTGTGGGGCTCAGTGTCCCAAAAAACAGTAGAAATTTCACACAACAAGCTGCAAACTCCCTGCTGGTCGCAAGAAGGCCATTTTAGCATTTTATTCCTTTTCTCAACCAATACAATGCAACTCCTTCAAGAGATAAACAACTTAGGCAGATTCATTGGACACACTGTCTTTCTCCACCCTTCCCCTCACTCTCAACTGCAAATATATATACCTATATTCATATAAAGTTATACCAGGAGAAACATTTTTTTCTTCCAGTACTATACAACACATGCACACACTGTAACAATCCTTTGCATTAAACCTTTTCAACATTAAATCATTCCATAATTGCTCTTTCCTTTCTCCCTCTACATATATCCAAAAAGGTAGACATCTCACAAAAGGTCGAGATATTTACGACTTTTCTTCTCTCTGTAATTAATTGCACTTCTAGTTCTTATTGACTCTCTTTTTATTCGCGTAACCTCGTGATTTTGATTTTCTCTTTTTCTGCACAATCACATTAAGAACATGAATCATGGTAAATAGTTCCACATTCATTATCCTTCACCTCACACAGAGAGCAGAACTCTCTCCGTATTGCAAGCAATTACACTACGTGGAGACTAATAGTTTCACATGTATAGAGTTACAGTTCAGGTGATTAATAAGTCTATCGTGCTGCTCATGACGCAGTGTAATTATTGAGCAAGTGTAATTGGATATAATCTGCATAGGAAACTGCCCTGCCGAAGACTATGCGATATAATTATGAAGCGTAAAGAAGAAACTAACCTTTATTGTCTTGTTTTGTAGTCGGAGGCCGTTGAGAGTGTTAATAGCTTTTTCAGCATCTTCTGCTCGATGGTAATTGACGAAGCCGTAGCCCAAACTCTGGCCTGAAACCATAGATGAATCTTGGTTACTTCCGGAGTTATCTTTAAACAAAAAGATTTAGCAAAAAGAATTGATCAAACAAAATGAACCAACAACCATATTATATATATATATATATTTATATTAATGTGTTTTGTGTATGTGTGTGCGTTCGTGTGTGTTTGGATTAAATGGTAAAAGATTGTGAGAGAACTTACCAGTGATCTTGTCCCGGATAAGTTTGCAGGACTCAACTTCCCCTATGGAGGAGAAGAGGGACCTGATTTCTTCCTGAGTCATCGTCTGCGGCAAATAATTGACTATGAGGTTTGTCTTGCTTTCTTCAAGTCCATTGTTGCTGCCATTGTTGGGAGAACCAGCACTTCCGCTCATGTTCATCCCACAACTGACACTCACTCCGTGAATAGACCCATTAGCCTGTGGAGGCGTAGTCGTTACATCCATTCCGTTCTGCATCTTCAGTCTCTCTTTTTTCTTTCACTCTTCTCCACACTACGTCTAGTGATATTATACTCTTCTATCAAAATGTCTTTGTGTGTAATCCTATAAGGTATCCGCGCGATGCGACTTTGGAACGGGTTCTTCTTCTCTTTCTGATTTCTTCTCAAACACACCAAAAATGATCTTCAGGCACAAACACTTTCCTTCTTGATACTTTTTCTTCTTTTGTGAGAATTGCAACTTATAAGTGACTGCGCGCTTTTGTGTTCTTATCGACTTTCTTCCAACTAACTGCGAAGTGCAATTAATGATGATGAGATCTGTCAGTCGGTTTAAAACTCCACTCGATCAGAAATCTGTAAATTAATCAAAAAGATTCTTTGTTATTACAATATCATTTTGCGTGGGTTCCATTTTATTCTTGTATGATTTTGTGGAACACTTTTTAAGCCAGTATTCAAGGTGATGTCTGTCAACGTAATACATTTTCGAGCTTAATCTTGAGTGCATGTAAGTATAGGTTCAGGTTCATAAAGTTCATTCGATGTAGCAATATCTGGCTTCTTAAATTACATGAGATAATACGCTGTGGAAAAGGAATTAAGGAGAGGATGGATTATTTCCGGATTGAATGGAGAAATGAAAGTCGTTAAATGAAGAGGAAACCACCGTGAGCCATTCATTTCCATATGGAAGTTCTAGTTGTATCTATTTATGAATATTGCATATGATGATACACGCGAGCAGGGGCTACGGAATACACGGATTCTCTGTGCGTTTGGTGTTTCTGTTTACCTTAATGGAGAGTTTAGGTTGAGGAAAGATATTTTGGAAAGACGGAGAGAGAGGAAGGAATAGAGAGACAGGAGCCGGATGAGAAGTCCCGTGTGGTATAAATTAAAAATTGAAAGGATTTCCCATCGGAAGAGGAGAGAGAGATGGTTGGGGAGTGAGTTTTATAATAATATTGAGAAAGATGAGAGAGAAGAGGAATGAAAGTGTGGGGAAGAAATAAGTGAAGTAGTTGTTGGGTGAAGTTGGATAGAAATGTGTGTGTGTTATGTGTGTTTGTGCACGAGAACGATGATGAATATTTTTGGCTTGTCTATAATCCAGAAAGTCAGAGATATTAATAGCTTCAAGAGTGTTGATGCTCTGATTCTTTCTATTTCCTATATTTGGACTTACACGGCTCTTCCATTGATTTATGGAGTTAGCTACACTACTACATATTATGCATACACACACTGCTCAAAGTGTTCTTGCCATATGCAGCCACCACTATCTCTTAGATGAAAGTTGAAGAAAAGTAGTGCAGTCTTCGAATCTCAGGCTTCTTTCTTTCTCGTATCGAGCACTCTCTGTAGCAGTGTAGTTATGCAGTGTATGCCTTGATAGTGCTGCAGTGAACTCACAAAATGTGTTATACCAGTATGAATGCATCTGCAACTATCTTCACACATTCCACAATGTTTTATCATCGCCTCACTTCCATAAATTATCTTTGGTGATGACATACAACCACTCCTATCAATCACTACAATAAATACGTATATGTATCCACAGAATGTAAACTATATATACGTGACTACTATAAGCCATAAATCCATGCATGTATATATTCTCTATAAAAATTAAGTCTCTCTCAAGTGTATATCACTTCCTTGGCTTTACACACACAGGGGTCGAGCCAGACACGAGAATTAACTTTAATACGAATGAAAATATTCATGTTTACTACATAAATATTACGATTGCTGTCTCTTTCTCTCTGTGTGTGTCTAGTCATCAACGTGATATCTAAATACACACAACGTCATTATGAATGATGAAACTGTAGTTCATTTTGGATTAGCTACTTCATTGAGCAACGGTAAATATTGTATGATATATAAAAAATCTTGAGAAACTGATATAGGGAGTGAATTTAACGGTTGGTGTCTCAATGTTCTCTAATGCTCACCCACGCCAAAAGAGTCTATATAGTGATGATCAATATGATCATGATGATCATGATGCTTCTCACACATTTGAGAGTAGAAATGAAAAGATCTTTATTGGAAGTGTATTAAAAATATCTTACTCATTCATAGTAGTAAGGAAATGATTCAAAATACTATGAAGTGAGTGTTGAGTGTGCCTAATCTTTTTTCCTGACAAAGCGAGAGTACAGATTTCTTCTACAACAGCAAGCACAACACACGTACTTACTTTTGTACTTTTACGCATTTCACTAAAAGATTAATGAAGTGAGTTGCAGAAAGTTTTATTGTGTGGAGTGGGTTTTGTGGTAAGGAAAGCTTCACTTCTGCAGTCCATCATTCAATTCTGTCCAGATTTATAATTCAAGGAAATGAATCCGTCGGCAGGAGGAAGGAACTCGAACGGAAGTGTGAATCTCAGCGTCTACTACTTTGTATGTACTTTAACTATACGTGAACCTGGCGTAACTTCTCCAAAAATATATTTTTTCTATTGGTTATACAAAATATATTATATGTGTGTATACCGTTTTCATTTTTCGTCTTACAGGATGCTCAGTTTCGAATCACACACACTAGATATATTTTACTTATACTTACTATGGCTTTCATAAAGTTGTGGTTTTTCATAAAACTTATTCTGTAGACAACTCACAGTAAAAAGCAGCTGCAAATCAACTCAACCACTTATGGAGTTAGAACTTTTACAAAGAAGAAGTATTGCCACTGGAAAAATGTGAGTGGAAGCAGGTAATAATAGTTATATGTTCCGTTTCATTTTTCTAACACTGATACTACTTGACTGAGAATTCCTTTTCACCTGCTCGCACTATTAAATGACAGACAGCAGGATTCTATTCTGGAAAACACAGCGGAGTTAACTATACATAGTGGGTAGTCATTAATCTCTTTTAAAAAGAAGATTATTTCATGTCTTGCGGAGGGAAAGTAAGACGGCTTATTATTTTATCTGAGAAGAAAGAGTGGGGTATCGTTTATAATGCAGCAGTGGGTTTGTGTGGAAGGAGGAAGGCTTTATTATTATTCCTTCTAAAAGATCTCCACGCTCTGTACTCTCTACGCGAGCACATCTGAATGACACAATAATACAATTACCTTTCTCAAATTACAACACCACCACCCACTACCTTTCTTCTTGTGTCTTCACAGCCAAACCATAGACCTAATGGATGCTTTATACATCGGGGACTCTTTCTTTCTCCCACTTGCCGAATTTACTACGAGTGACAAGCTCAAGTTGCTCTCAGAATGAACTTCATTCTAAACTTTATAAGGACTGATGAATGCGTTTAATTATCTCTATTATTACTCTATTAATCTCAACTTAAAGACGTTCTTCATCACCTTCCCTCATTAATCTCCTCTCCATCCACTTAAGAATTTAACTCTTCTACGTACTCTATCGCTGTCTCTCTCTATTCTTAGCTCTCTAACTTAATCAAAAAGACTTACTTGCTTAATGCTCTTACACATATATCTTCAGTGTACATAAGCCTGAGCTCCAGAACACACAAAAACAAACCAAGGTTTCTTTTCTTAATGTATAGTTTCCTCACAAGATTATATATACTGGACTTGGACTAGAAATTGGTTTTTAAAATAAACAAACAAACGAGACTGTTGTTGACTAGTTGTTTTGAGAAGAAGACAAAATTAATGACAGAAACAAATGGAACAAAAGAACAAGGTCTCGCAAAAACGATGTTGAAGCAAAGTGCTACGGAACTAAACTGAGTAGGAACGACGGGAAGAAGCCTTATTTTCGGTGTAGGCAACTAACAACAACCCCTACTAATGGTATACATACAACCACCCAGGGCATCTGGCTGTCTTTCTCCCCACCGATTTTTCATAACGGTCAATATTGTATCCGGGAGAGTATAAAGTTTTTGATAGGGAGATGAGAGAAAAACCCAGCAATTGGGGGACCATAAGAATAATAATAATACGTGAGCCCTGCTATCGGTTCCCTGCATCTCACTTCCTACTACAGGAGCATAGTAACCACTTTTTGCTTCGTGCACATACTACACAGACATCATCACACACGCGGAAGGGCACACTTACGAAGGGTAAGAAGGGTAGCAGAATAATCTTCCATTCGGCAAATATACAGATATTTTCCCCCAGCAACTACTTTTTCTCCGGGGAATGCCCTCATGTGCTTGGCATTTTATATCAATCAAACTTTTGAAGCTTGTACGTGCATATTGATTGCAGACTCAAACAACTGATTCATCGATTCCTTAAACAAGCAGACGGAGAAATTAGGTTTCCTCCGAAAGTGATGAGTATTCAGTCTACGCGAGCTAACATCAAAGAGGAAACTGCAGTCATGGGAATTTTTTACTCGTTACATATCTCCTACCTTTAAAGTGGTAGTAAGCTGATTGAGAGAATAGACTACTACTACAGATACATTAGCAGGAGCAGCAGTATGTATAAATAAGCAGTGGCTGAATGAGTCAGTGGGTGCTCTGTGCTGCTGACTGACTGAATAAATTAAGGGACAGTCATCATGTTCCCTTCACCCTTTTCTTCCCCTAGGCCCTTTTTATTCTTTGCAAACTCACTAACTGCACTGCCCTTTCATATCATCCACACTCCTCTCTTGTATCATGCTTAGAACAGTTTAATCATGTCTGCTTCTTCGGGTTTTAAATATATTTTTTACTTTCCTCCCTTCCTCTCTCTCTCTCTCTCTGTTACCAGCTGATGGAAACGACAGATGTTAAGACTTTTGCTGTAGAGAGAAACGCTCCCATATACACTCTCAGAGAAAGAACACGTGCCACAAACAGGAATAAAAACTTGTCAGGGTGTAGCATACATATATGTGATATGTATGTGTACACACGGTATAAATTTTAGTTTTGATGTATCTCTTGCATTTCCATCTCTCCCGAATTAACCCAAAGATTCTCTCGCTGCGTATACGAATTATGATGAACTGCTGCTGCTCCTAGGTCTGAATACAAACCTAGCACACGACATTCCTGGATTTTCTTTTCAACCTAAAGTATCATCATAATATTGTGTCCTATTCATCTACATTACAGGTTTACAGGTTAATTCTTCCCTAATTTTCAAGCTTAGTTGAACGGATCCAGCTTATACATATTACCCATATACTACTTCTAATCCTAAGACTGAGAGCGAGAAGACAATCTCACAGTAAAGAAAATCTCCAATATAGCCAGGATAAAAGCCGACCATCCCGGATCTTAAATAGAAACTCACTAAAACAAGTGAGCTTGTTGTTTAGCCTCCAAAAATGGGTACCAAAGGATGGACATGAGAGAAAAGTTGAGCTGGGCTGAATTCCCCAGAGAGAATCTTTGACTCTCTGTGACTCACTTATTTCCCATACGAGTGACCGTTTTATGTGAGAGTAGTAGAAGTAGTCTGCCTGCCTTAAAAAGACTCTCACTGAGAATGAGACTACTCACTGAATCTACTCACTCGTTTGAACTAAAGATGAGACGAAGAACAGAAGGGAAGAATCGCGAGAGGGTTATATATATGCATTTTCTCGTTTCAACATTATAAATCCAAAACACATAAAATGAGGTGGAAACGTAGAAAGTCGCATGTTCTACACAAGATGAAGGAAGTTTATACTCTAGAATTCCTAGAAAGAAGCCGAGTTTATTGCATTGAGATGCCTGTTTACAAAATGATCTCCTTCTTCTCTTTCTTTTTCCCGTGTGGATGCTTTTTGTCATGTCATTCAAGACGAGCCAAATTATGAAACTTAACAAGGGTTCTCTTGTACAATCTCAACATCTTTGCTTAAAGTTCTAATCATCATTAGGTTACAAAAGTAATCTGAGACGATAATATGATGATGACATTCATATATAACAGTCACTCACCTTGTGCGAAACACGCTTAATATATAATTAAGACGGTAAAACCACGAGTAGACAATGAGAGGTATTAGAAAAAACACACACGTGGGATTGACATTCACTCGTTTCACAATGATTTCACAGAAGCACAAAAGTGAACTACTACTCTCGTTCAGTTTTTATCAGAGAGAGTAATTTGTATTATGCATTAAGTGTATGTGTACATAGTAATTTACAGCTAAGCTTTTGTTTGTGTGTGTATATTTATATCATAAGAATGTGAATATCAAATGGATGGACTGTGTACGGGGCGACTTGAACTTATATACGTGTCCGTCCGGCGGTGTGTGTGGAACTTTCTCTGTAAGTAGAAGACACTTAGGCAACAACCCGCGCCACTTTCTCCACGACACACAATTAGTATAAAACGAAGAATAAGAGAAAGGTACTTTCACTCAGATAAACTGACTCTCCTCTTATTGATGATGATGACAAAATGGTTCATGTTCTCATGTTAAACATACTACTACAACTTCTGTAGGTATTCCCCGGCATATTCTTCTCTCTTCTCCTATGACTTTTATTTGGCTACACGCGAGAGTGTGAGAGTGCGAAATATATGCGAAAACTTCGCACGCCGGAATTTAACACGAGGAATAAAGAATAGAACAAAAGCGACGACGACGGAAATATTATTTATTTATTATTATGTACTGATCATGTACTGAGAGACTGCAGTGAACTCGACGACGGCTGTTGTGAGTGACTTAAGAGACAGAGAGATAGATAGAGATGACTTTGATATTATATTATTATAACCCGGTTGGTGAAACAACAGAAGGTTGAAGAAGAATGAATGAAGAAAAAGAGAGACAACAAATATAGAGATGATGGTGAGTGAGCGAGCACGGGAGACTTTTCACTACTGACTCGACTCACTCCCCAAGAGTTACTTCTTAAGAGATCCCGAGGAGAACTTAAGCGCCGCTGCACAAGCTCAAGACGAATGTCCGACGACGGGTTCCGGAAACCTCAACTATATGGTCCACCCTCCCCACACCCACCCACACATATACACACACACAGACTTTCCTACTCTATACCACCACCATTAGCAGCAGCAGCACCAGCAGCAGCCTCCCTTAAATGTCTTCAATTACCACCACTTTAACTACCTCACACACACGCCAAAATACTTTCTAAGGACCCGCTTCCTTCCTTTCACCTACGCGAGCTTTCTCCACTTACGAACCCACTACAATTGCCATCTGTTCGAATGTATGCATTCATAAGTGCAGTGTGTAAGTTTTTTTCTCAGATTCTTTTCTCAGAGGTCTAGTAGCTCTTTAGGATAATTCAGTTTTTGGCGTGGAGAAAGACACACACACACACACACACATGCAGTCAGTTACATACCGGTGCTTCACTAATGGTGTGTTTTGATCGGTCTTGTGGACACCTATGTAATAAAATATTGATACTGACTACTACTACTATAAGGAGACTCGTAGGAGAAGAAGAAGAAGAAGGAAAGATTGTGTGTCTGCATGTGTAGTAGCGTGATTAAAGGCTTCTTTCTCACACTCCATCAATCATGAAGGAAGGAGAGAAGACTCGTTCGTCTCTTCTTACACCACTTTGCCAAGAATTCATCAAATCTGCTACTA
>Ga0194135_10000336_pt1 | contig 27353 bp, 18 predicted proteins | sample LitLau_LLRF_2013_FD_134024 | JGI IMG/M metagenome (GOLD analysis project Ga0194135, IMG submission 134024) | Freshwater sediment microbial communities in response to fracking from North America - Little Laurel Run_MetaG_LLRF_2013 (version 2) | ecosystem: Environmental > Aquatic > Freshwater >... | reverse complement strand
CCTCAGATGTTTCTGTATGTATGTATGTATGTAGAACATCGTCTGTGAAATGTATAGCAAGTAGTTTGTGATTGAATTTATTCCTACACAGGTCAAGGCTTATCAACAAATATTAAGGATGAATGATGATAAGCGAGAAGAAACGGAGTCTTAGTTAAAGTGAGGGTGGAGGAGGAAGGATTATCATTCTTTGTTCAAAGGGAGAGAGCCATGTGAGTGTGCACCTGCATCTCATCTTAATATCTTGTTATTATTGCTCTCTTGTTATTCTGCCCATGCATTCATTCAGCTGATCTTGGCTCAAGTCTCGTACTCTACTTTCTCTAATTAATTAATTGATCCCACTCTCAAGAACAACACGCCGACATACTTCTTCATCCGATTATTATTTGGGGGACCGAGGTATTAATTATAGTAATAATAATATAGTAAATAGCTTGTAAATCTTACAAAGTTAGTAAGATGATAGTTAAATGTATTTTTGTGTTTACAGGGTGTTTTTGGGTGTGGGGTATAGAGGAGGAGGAGGAGGAGGGAGGTGTCTATAAGCGCTGAGGAGGAGATCAAAATTAAGTGGAGACACTGGAGCACGTGGAGTATTTTTAGTATTTTGACTGGGGTTTGGAGGGGGTCAAAGTTCACCCGAGGCTGGAGCTACTTAATTAGTTGAATTTGGAAAGAGAGAGAGAGAGGGGGGAGCGATGGGAAACGGGCAAAGTCATGGCAATCACGGTAAGTTTATAATTAATTTATAGTAACTATAAATTGGAAATAAACTAGAGCGAAAAGTTACTCGTAGTCGATTATTGAAATAAGTATATTCGAAGGACCTGTCCTGATGATGGCATGAGTGTATTGTAGTTGCAATTGCAAGAGTTTAATTATGCCTGTATATGAGGCGTCGAGTGTTAACGCTGGAATCAGGCCAGGTCTCCTCACCTGCTGAATTATTTTTACTTTTTGTATGGGATTGTAGGAGTTGTGAATCCTCTGCAGATAAATGTACATATCAATCTGGGTTAAATTTTTAGAATTCATATTAAAATATCTTGCGACTGTTTGGGATAAGAGTAGAGTATATTTGACACCAATAAGTCGATCTGTTGTAGTTAGGCACAATACTTTTACTTGTATGTAGGTGAAATAAGTAGTTGTGTTGTTGTTTTGTTACGTGTTATTATTATTATATATATATGTTAATTTGGTTGATTAATGCTAAATTTTTGCTTAATACTCGACTTACAAAGCTAATAATTAGAATCGCGTGTAAGCTAAGTTTGATAACATGACAATAATATGATACATATCAAATATGGGAGTCCTCAAGAAGACGGAATTGACGAATAATAGTTTCTTGATAAGATAATTTTGAAGCATCACTTGTTGACTTGTTTCTGCATCAAATATAAGTAAGTGGACGTATGATAATGATTAATAAGGTAGGGTGAGCGAAGGAACCATGTAAAAAAGGCACTAGGAGGGATAAATGAAGTTCTCTTTGGTGGTGTGGAATCATGAAGGTGTTAGATATGTTGTAAAGTTCCGTTTCCTTTGAAAACAGCTTATTTCTTCTTTTTTTTCCTTCTGAGGATGTAAATAATATCCTGTGTTATTGCTGCATCACCGTTGACACATTCTTGTGGTCGCAGAAGATGGCACATACTTGTAGAGAGGTGAAGCTGCTTTAAATGCATTATGGTAGTATAGGGGTTGCATAAAAATGTGTTTATCTTGCATATTAATTTATTCGTATAAAGAGATTCTAAAAGCGGAAACGATTACTCAAGAAAATATCCTTGTTTATAATTCCTAACAATTATTCAACTTAGTTCGTGCAAAATTTGTATTGTACTGAGGTTTGAATATATGAAAAGATGGAAAGAACAGTAGCAGGTCATCTATGTTTTGAAAGTAATTTGTCCTTAGTAATAGTTATGCTATCAGTTGTTACTGGAGTGGCTAGATCTTGCATGTTTCATTTGGAGGGATATTTTCATGATGTTCATGAATTATGATCACCAGCCTTTGTGAGCCGTTAATGAGCAGATTGCCCGATTCTTTTACTGGTCAGTATCAAGGTGTCTTACACTTAACCCGTTTGACCGAGTGCAATCTGGTCGACGGAGCATCGGGGATAATTTATTCCGCATGGATATTGTATGTTTCAGCCAACAGCAGTTGTTCGTGAAGTCCGAAACTTGCCATTAAGGAATTGAGTAGGTGTCAATATGTGTTCTGCATAAGTAGTGGGAATAAAACAGATGGCCTGTGCACGGCACGGTCAAATAGGGAACCTTTTGCAACTCCAATATATGCTTTTAACTCATGATTTCTTTGCAGTTGACCCAGACTGAGCCAGATGTATAAGTCATTAGCAAAGGTAGCAACGACATGGAATTTGATTTGGAATTATAGTGATCTGTTAGATCAGAGACAACGAATCTCTGAAGTAACATTTGATTTTCTCAGTTTCATCATCAGAATCTTCTTCAGAATTTTCTAATTGAACTGACTAGAAACGATAGTACACTCTTTTTGTGGGATTTTCTTACAATTCCAATTCTCATTGACCAATTTTAATATGAACTTCTCTGGTTGTACTGGGAAGCGGTTCTATGAAAAAAACAATCAAGAGTGCCTCGTTGTAATTAGCTGTAGGTCGAATAGGTCTTTTGAAAACTTAAATTCAATGTTTTCATTGAAAATTGTGTATTGTATGATTTGCGGAAAACTGCCTGCACGGTTGAACGGCTCACTAACGATTTCTCTGGACATTTCTAATAAGTGTTTTAGTAATCAAGGTACATTTTAAAATTCATTTATGCCTCTCCAGTTTTACTTAACGAGAAAGCCAGAAGTATCGGTATAATCCGTGTAACATCTGAGACAGCATTTGGTATCCGTGTGCAGATCTTGTCTTCCTTCATGATAGCAAGATTCATGCATTCATTTTTATTCTGTGAAGAGCATGACAGAAATGAGTGGAACAAGAGGCAGATGTATGTCTGACTAAATTACACCCACTAGACTGACTAGACCCTCTTTCTACCCGCGTATGTATGGCTTGTATAAAGGTTGGTAGATTGACCTTTGTTACTTTTGTGTTTTGTCTATCTGAGGAATAAGACTTGCTGTATGTTCCGCACAAGTATGAGAAAGTTTGTAAAGGTAACGATAAGCACTTTAGTGCAAGAGCCTCAATTCGCTTTCTACATTATAAATATCTGGACATGTGGATGTTCTGTGCCCAGGCCCACAAGACTTGCAGAGCTGAGGATCCTAGCCCTAGTCTTGTGTCCCTGTTTTAATACACTACCATAACTTTTACTACCCACCCCGTCTTCCTAAAATACAAGGTAGTAGAAGGAAACATAGTCCTCTCCACCAGATTCACTTACTTTACTCTTCGAAAGAAGGGATGTGAGTGAAGACTGAGTTTTACTTTACATCTGGTCTTCTTACGAATAGAGAAACAAGAATTACCTCAGCATCTGCCACGCGACCACCTTTCACATGGCAGAAGGTCGGCTGCCTGAGTTTTTGCTGATTATGATCTGAGGTCTTCTTATACGCCAGTTGGCAAACAATTCAAGATGTGTCTTTCACTTATTGATGCTGTTCTGGGAAAAGATAGAAAACTAATCGTAAGTAGCTAACATTTGCAATTTAAGGGCTACTGGTTACAATGGATGATGTGATTAGACTGCCCGTAATATATTCATCTCAACATCTTAGCCAGGTCCCTGCTCATGTTGGTTAGTCAATTTCCGTTACTGCCTTCGTGTATTAACAACATCACAACTGACTTTGAATCAAAACTATAGATTGTGTAGCTCCATTCTACACACGATCTTAATCTTCGATATTGTGAAATCGCCTGGAATTATCGTACACAAATAATAAGCTCCTGTTTTTAGGAAAAGTAACTCGGGGCCCTTGCAAGTTATATATCTTTGTCTGATCAAATGGTAGAATGTAAACATTGGTGGCTCTTTAAAGGAAGCAAAACACTCCATGCATTATAAAGTGGTCAAGGGCCAAGGGTTTCGGGCTTCTTTAAGATCATGCCACGTGCCGTGAAGCCTGCTGCTGAAATGAAAGATTAAGAAGACCTTTACCATCTGTAGTAATATGATTGCCAACACCTGAGGTAGGATAATGACGATGAGGGTCTCCCCTATTTCCCTTTACTCAATAAGTGAGCCAGTCCGAAGGGACCAAGATCCAAAACATGAAGGGTGAGATTATATGTAGTTGCTTTGAACATTAGTACAGCTGACGGTTTTGTATTCTACGAAGGAAACCGAGGAAAGCATACGGTCCTTAAAGATCCTTATGAAACATCCGTCAAGCAATCTTTCTTTGTTGGCTCACATGTTGTTGAATCCTCTAACAGAACTCAGCTGATTTTCAATGGTTGAAAAGGTGTTTTTGGTCTTTCAAACTTTAAATTTTAAAAGGGCTTTGTTTGAGGGTTGACACAGGACTAGAATGAATGAGATCCCTTGGGTACCGTGCCAATGTAAGCACCTCCTCGTTTCTTTTCCTGGATATTTAAAATGAGCTAGAGACCATTTACTAAAGAACAGCTTTCGCCTTCTCTCATTTCCCCTGTTTTCGTATCTCATAAGGTCATGTTTTGTATGTGATATTCTGTGCTAGGTTGGATTATGAGATAAGTGATAGCTGAATGATGAATGCAAAGGTATGACTTGGCAGAGAAGAATATAAGTTTGGGAACAGCTATATCGTGACATGGGTTAAGAAGTCATAAACATAGAATGCTCAATATCTAGTCATGAAATATTATGGCGAAAAATTAAAGCAGACGATGAGCATATCTTTCTTTATTAATCGTTACAGGGATAAGAAATTAAGGTTGTAGTTGATGAGACAAGCTGGTGGAATTATTTCAAGAAAAGTAGTTTTTGTACATAATAGTAGAAACAAGGAGCTCACTACTACTAATATTACTCGTACAATTACTGTGGTCTTGTTCTTGATTGCATGTTTACGGGTAGTGGCTGTGCAGCGAGTTTCCTCTGTTCGGCAGATGTTTTATCAAGCTCTGTTGTTCAATAACGGCCACGCGCTACCGGTTACAGTACGACTTCAATGTGCAGTAGTAGTGAGTGAGTGCTAAATTCAGTTTAACTATCGTCATTCATATACATGTGTGTGTATTTATCTTTTCCTCCGTCGTCGGAGACTATTCAACTTGGTTTGTATGAACTCGCATATGGCAAGCTGGGGGAGAAATATTACATAAAGTGATACCCTGCCTACCACTATTGTTCATTGAATAGTACGCTTAGAAAGGATATCCCCACACAGAGAAACTGACAGTTGTTCCGAAGCTGTATATATGTTGTCCAGTCCCTATGATGTGAAATTGTAAGACAAGAGATGCAATGATTGTTGGAGATATTAGAATGCAGTGTGAAGGGAGTTCGGTCTGTGAGACCAGTCAGCCACAGATCCCTTCAGGGAAAAGAGTGTTTTTTGTGCTAGACCTCTTTCTTCATACTTGGTTTCCTTTGGCTCTGTGGGTTCTACTTCATTCATTCAGTCTCAAGTTTTAGTGCTGAAAGGAGCATTTCTACGATTATTACCTTCCGTCCAACTTCTTTTCACATCCGTTCTCAGTCAGTCACTTTAAGAGAAGCCTTGGTGGACTTTTAAACTTCATTGCATCACACGGTGAATCTCATTTCACCTGTATCAAGTTAATATCTATGTGGGCCTCTTAGTTTGGATTCTTGAGTGTACAACAACAAGAAGTTTGTTGAGTTCTCATTAGCAAGGATTGCAGTTTTGAAATCGTGAATTGACACTCATGGCTTCTCATTACTCCTGTGTCACTCCAAAGCCATTCCCATATAAATCAAATAGTTCAACGCAATTGTACGGATCAACTCCGAGAAATAATAATATGGGAGTCCTTGTTACTGGACCATGGCCTATGAGCCAACCAGTTTCTCACAGTCGTCATAATAGCAGTGTTTCTTCCAAGTGTCCTCCTAAGGAAAGAACAAGCCAAGACTGCAGAGGTTGTGGAATTTCACCTCATCATGTGTCACGTCAGGATTCGATTAGCTACAGTAGTCGTAGTCAGCCGAATCTTCGACCGTTGTCTATGCCTCCGTCATTCGCCATGCTTTCTTCAGACTCCTGTGGGGCTAACGAATCCAGTATTGAACTATTACCACTTAATTCTCGCATCCATCCGCCGGTTCCATGTCGAGCGACTATTACAGGAGAAATTAATCCTACATCTCCCCCTACATGTGTTCCTTGGTTAAAGAAGATGAAGGTGATCAAACGAATCCAAAGGAAAATCGGAATCGGTTAGTACACTATACATATACGCATACTGTTCATCTTAACTTACCCTTTGAAAGGGAGCCAACTTCCTTGTAGGGAAGACAAATTGAAGTGAGGCAGAAAGACCGGAAGCTCTTTCAAAAGTTAGAAACAGGAAAGAAAAATGTCTTAAAATAGCTGACTTATTGCAAACGTAAAACATTTCAGCATGATACGGCTGGGTTCCGACATATTTCATTATATATAGAATAGTTTGAAACTACTACATCCTTCATTCTCCGTACGTGTAGTTGGTATTGCATGGTCTCGTGTAACCGTGAGACACGGGGAAGAAAGCCTTACAAAATATCTTGAGCTTCGTTTCATTGTGAGCACATAGGGGAGGGTGGACTGAATGAAAGATTGAGTCCGAGGTATCATGCAAATATATACGAGTTTGATCAATTTCAAATGAAACTCACTAGATATATACTTATTTTGTAGTTGCTTAAAGTGGCTAGCATCGCGTGGCAACAAGAGACGCCGATAATGAGGCTTCGAAATTGCATCAAAACGAGAAGCACAACATTAATGGTTTATGAAAAAGAATAATGCCTGTCTTAGCATATTCTCACGGTTGATGGAGAATATATTTGAGATGTGTAGAAAGTGTGGACCGTGAAGTATAATGCGGTAACTTACATCCGCAGAAGAGGTGGACAAAATAACATAATATATTATAGTGATGATGATGAGCTGAATTCCGAGAGCAAGTGTGTGCATATTAGTTCATATAGTATATTGTGCTATTATATCATTACGCTCACGTTTCATGACAGAAGAGTAGAAGAAATGCTTTTACATGTAAACTCGAAGGGGAAAAAATAGGAAAGACGTGAAGGAATTGATGTTCAGCGAGTTCAGTCTGAGTCAAAAAGATTTTTCTCAATTGGGTGAAGTTGATTAAGTTTAATAGCTGTTAAGAAAGGAAGTCGTTTTTTCTGGAGTGGAAATTGAGCCGATGGCACATGACCAGCGAGATCCGGCTTTATAGAGTCCATCCGTTGTTGCCTGTACACACTTGTTTTAATAATATTGTTTCATTACTCAACTGGTTGAATTTATTGTGTGAACTGGTCTTCTGCCTCAGATAAATGTGATTGTAATCATGACTGACAGTATTAACTGAGGACTTAAAGTGTAACTGGTTTAACATGCACCTGTAGGTAGTGCAGGAAATACATCATTTGTATATTATTATATGCATGCGTAGATATTTTATGAAATTTTGTGATAGAGTGGTATCCTTCCTGTTTTAGCTCCCTTTATAGAATAGCAGCTATGAGGGTGCTATTTACGATGTGCTGGTTAGTGATTCATCTTATGTCTGTGTAGTCAGCGTAGGATTGTATGTTCCGAGAGCCTTTATGATTTTAAAAGAAACCCTGGTGGCTTGTGTTAAGTAAACCTAGCAAAGCTGCAGGGACAGGAAAAGGAAGTCGAGAGAATGATTTTTTTCAAGTTTTGTTATGTTTACTGACGCGCTGAAAATAAGGCACATCCGTGGTTTAAATTGTTTAAAAGGATTTTGGGCTGAAAACGATTTGATTTGATTTTTATTTCCATATAAATTCTTTTTTAACTCAATAGCAATTTGTTTTAATTGATGTTTGAACTACGCATGGCAGGGATTTAATCAATTTTGAAGTGGCTGATAATAAGATGCAAAATATTTGAAATGCAAGAAATTGTGCTCAATTGTTACTATTATTTGCTTGTTTTTAGGATCTCGAAGTGGAGGAATGTCTCCAAACAACATGCCACCACTACTATTTAATAGTGTTCATGGAGAAAATGTTACCATCAGTGAAAACGCTAGTATGGCAAAACGAACCAACAGCTTTTGTAAAGCCATAGTTTTCTCTAACAGAGCAGTGAAAGTTGCTGAGAAGGTAAACGCAGTTTTGTTCTTTTGAACTGAATAAAGATCACATTAAAGCACATTAAGTATTAATTTCAATGTGTACTTTGAAGGTTTGTATCAAATTTACGGAAGTTTCAACGAATTGGAGTGGAGTACTTCGATTTGGATTCACTTCTCATGATCCGTCGTTACTGAAAAGTTCTGGTCTTCCTCGTTACGCTTGTCCAGGTAATTAATTATCCAGTTGTTTATGAAAAATTCATGATTAATGGTAGACTAATTTGTTTCCAATTTTATTTCCACTTTAGATTTGACCTCTAAACCTGGTTATTGGGCAAAGGCTTTCAGCGACTTTTACGTGAAGAAAGACAGCATTTTATTTTATTACGTGAACTCAGCTGGGGATGTTCATTTTGGGATCAATGGGGAAGAAAAGGACCTTTTTTTCTCTGGTGTAGATACTCGTGGACCATTGTGGGCTATGATAGATATTTATGGGAATACTACGTGTATAGAGTTCGTGGGTAAGTCTCTATTAACTTTTTATTTAACTGATTTTTATACATTTCATAATTTTTTAAAATTTATTCTCTAGATCCTCGAGCTCATCTAAACAATTCTCGTCGCAGTATTAATGAGTCAGCTTCTAGTCGAGAAGACGCTGAAATCTCATTGAGTGCAATTTTGCCTTCGCTTAACGCATTACAACTAGAAGAACCTGTAGACACATCGAAGTCAGATAATCGCTGTTTCATGGATGGTGAATTGCAAAGCTTGAGTTTTCATCGGTGAGTTGGGATTGTGCGTTTAATACTTATTGATTAGCGGTGCAACAGAACTGAAAGATTTCATTTTTGCAATTTGTTTTCTTTGATCAGAATTCGTGGTAAAAATGTCATAAGCTTAGCTGAATCTACGCCTAATCTGGCACTTCGTCGAACAGGGGAATATAGCAATGCATATGTCTTCACGGAACGACCTATTCTTCCCGGCGAGACTATAGTTATTCAGGTAGGTTTGAATTAGAAACTTCTTTGAGAAATACGCTTTGGATGGAACAGATCAGAATACAATATTTCTAATTTCTTATACGATTTTTGAATAGGTCCTTCAGTCAGACTCCGCATTTCATCCGGGGACCTCCATGGCGTTTGGATTGACCTCTTGCAATCCTGGCTTTGTTCACCCTGAGTTTCTTCCAGAAGACTCTCATCTTTTGATAGACAGACCAGAATATTGGGTTGTTAAGAAAGATGTCGCAAATAATCCCTCCTCCAGAGATATTCTGGCTTTTTCGATGAGTCTCTCAGGTATGGCTTGAATCTTGCAAATATTTACACTTTCCAGTGAATTATGTCTGTTTAACACAATATTAACTTTTAACAGGTGCTGTAACTATGACCAAAAACAATGGGGCTCCAATAGTACTCATGCATGTGGACCACTCAGTGCCACTATGGGCTTTCTTTGATTTGTATGGAACGACAGAAAAGATTCGGATGCTAGGGTCTATCAAACGCTCAGAGCCTCTTTATAGCACATGTAAGTTATTTTTGTTTAAATCAACTCTATGAGCAGAATCTTATTTTTATCTTACTTTCACTCACAGGTGGAGAAAGGTCTCGAAGGGATACTTCAATGTACTCAACAAAATCACAATCAAGGTTACCACCCTCGCACTCGCTGTCAACTCGCAACACAACCACAGAAAACAGAGCTGAGGATTACTTTGAGCTGTCACATTCACCAAATTCTATGGAAGCATCTGACAGACAAGCATATGCGTGTGGCCAGACTGCTTCAGGTTCTCAATTGGTATGTAACTGTTTTAAAATGTATCATGAAATTAAATTACATCGCTAAATAAAATATCATTTTTACAGGCAACTAGTGACGCTTCGAAGAAATCCTTTTTCGAGAAAGTTGGCTGGTCCTTTGAGTGTGTCGCGTGTTGTGAACGCACGGTCGATAGCGTTTTTTACTCATGTGGACATATGTGTATGTGCTATAGTTGCGCTATGGAATATTGGAAGTCAAAAGAGAAAGGCTGCTGTCCAATTTGTCGAGCTGCTATTTCCGACGTCATTCGATGCTATAAATCTTAATAGTGTACAAATAATGTAAGTTTGTTAAACTGTAATATCTCAGTGCAATTAATGTTGTGAAAACTGTTTGTAAAAGCTGAACTACCGAATACTATTTAACTATATCCTACACAATTCATCGCTATTCAAAGCTTCATTTGTACAACGTTAAAAATTGTCGCGTAAACAAATTACAAAAGCTAAATCGGAATCGAATTTATAATATCCGAGATCTCGTTGTATCTCATTTTACCAATAAATATATCAACTTGGTCTTTCCTGAGGATCGATTGCTTATCCCAAAAAAATTATTTTTTCGTGTAAATTATTAGAAATTTATTCAATTTAAGGCCTGTTTGGTTCGAATCATATCATTGCTTTACTTATGTTAATATTTCTGTAACATATTTACTTTCCTTGCGCCAGAAAAATGGATGAAAAATTGCATATACACATATATTGTAACTGACGACACTGGCGAGTAATGTTTAAATTCACAGCCAACCATTTAGCAACTAAATAATGCTGTTTTTCATAAATTAAATTTTCATCGAAAGAAGGTATATTACTCACCTCAAGTTGAATTGAATGAACATTTATTGACTATTGGTCATTATCTACTGCTTGCAAATGTTTGAGTTCACGAGATATGTTGTGCATTGAATATCTTTCGGACATTTTGGACACTTGTTCACAGATTTTTAAGTTTTACTATAAATTTACAATGTGCATTATTTGATGCTTAACATGAATTTATGAAATAATTAGTAATTAGGAATCAATTAAATACCGACGAATAAGATGATCGTACCACTACCATATCTAAAACCATTACTACCAGTAGGAGGCTCACCTCGGGTTAACCCAGCAATGTGAAATCAATAACTGATTCACTACAGATTATTTTTGTCTTCTATTTATATTGTAAAGGCCATGACATGATTGTACACTGGCAAATAAGTTCGGCGGTGGTCTTGTACTGTCAGTCTTTCCATTCTATGCATGCACATAAGTTTCTCCACCAAAGTATTGCTGGAGACGATTCTTGCATAGAGTGTGACCATTTCCGATACCTACCTACTTACATTCATCATCATCATTAATTTTGACTGAATTTTCTCAGAAATCCAGCTACATATTGCTAGTTAATGGCGTTTGAGAGAACTTCACCAACAAAAATCAATACTTATGATTAATATGTTGTCGAAAGCAAGCAATCTATCAATGCACGTGATATTTGAGACGAAACCTAGCCGATAACTAATGGGAAAGAAATAATATGTCATACATGGGGTGAGAGTCTTAGTCTTGCCTCTTTAGTTTGTTGGAACTTGCGGAAGAGCATTAGAGACATTAGAGTTAGCTTTTCTAGAGTATTAGTTTTCTCTCATGAATTCCGTATTCTAGCCACAGTCACAAACACAATCCTTATAATTGCATTTTACTCCCAATATCAATTATTGCGATCAATGACGATTCATTTTGTATTCTATTTGCTGAACAAAACAATAAACCGAGTTTTCTTCAGTAAGCTTCAACTTATATCACGATTGAAACGCTTTGAGATGAATTCAATTATAGTGAGCAAATATGCTTTAGGTTTTAAGGTTAACGAGGAATGGCAGAAACATGCATGCAGAAATATCTGTTGAAAATGTTTGAGACAATGGTAAGTAGCAGATCTCGTCAAATCTATAACCGAATATCGACAGCTATGCCATAAAACTACCTAAGAAGATGGAATATTCAATCTAATCTCGGCTTTCGAAAGTCTTCGTATATACATATATCCACCACAAATTTTACATAGTAAGTCAACTTGGTCATGAAAGCTACGCAGCGACCGCTTATCGAGAGTATATATATATATTGGAAGAAGGCTGAAGGTTTAAAAGAAAGTTTCACAGTATCATCTCGTTGCGAAATTCACATTTTTCTTGAGTAGATTAACGATACCTATTCCTCCAGGTCGATTTCCCTTGAGAGAAACACAATAGTTACGAATCCGGATCTCCCCTTATTCATCCTCTACACCTTCACTGGTGTGGTTTATATTTAATGTAATATTTTTCATTCCTCCTCGACCTCTCCTTCTTTTATAGCTTAACAAAAATGTCATTCTTGTACTCTGAAGAGCATGGTACTGGCAGTTCGTTATGCTTCGATGAAGTCCGTGCGACTGGATTTACTTATTATAGAACAGAGCTTATGATGCTTTTGTAGAGGTTTTTACCTGTCGAAATATTTGTTTCATATCTTTTTCATGGGTGATTATTTTTTAGATTTATTATCCGGATAACAAAACAAAAAGCCTATTTACGTATTCAGTTGTACTTGATCAGCAATTAATTTACTAGTTTCAAGAACATACCTCAGGTCAGATTTTGCTGGAAAAGTTTAATATTGCACGCTTGAAAGGTTTTCAATTTCTAAAATAAAAAAGTCAACTTTGAACGACTTTTGTATGCCTGTAAGAATGGGTATAGCTTTGATTCTGACTGAGTTAAAATTCTTTTTACAAATAGCACGTATAATTAGCACAGCAGTTGTGTGACACAAAATGTCTCTTGTTGCACCATAAAACTTTCATGGCCGAAATATCTCGGGCACTTTAATCTTCAGTAATTACCAGCAAAACCTAAGCGACCTAAAATCCCCAGTGTTTTCAACATTGACCACGGGAAGTTTCAGAAGGGCGTGTCTGATTTCTTTGTCAGCAACTGATTCACGTTAGTTGTAAATGGCACCGATTTAGATTCCTGAATTCTCTTTTGTGCGGTCATTAATTATTGTTAGCTCCAAAGTGATACCTTTATTCTACCCACAAATTTTCCCACAGGCTAGAACATATTATTAATTCATTGGGCGTGAAATACGTTACACAATCCATAAGGAAGGATAGAGAACAGGACTAGCTTTTGCTGTCATGAGACAAGAATTTAATTTTTGCTCAGGAAATCACTGAGAGAGTTAAAAAGGGATTCTTCTTTTATTTAATTTAGTATTCCATTTCCCAGTTCCCATACATTCCATAAAATCTCTGCTGCAAAGCTTTAATTCTGTATCGCATGGTTTGCCTTGTCTTTTACTGCCTGATTAAGCCCAGCCGAAAAGAGCCAGCGGGCAGATCCGATTAAATGTGTAAGTAGGTAACTTTCATGTGTCCATGTTGGCTCGAAAGCTATTGGGGGAAATAATTTAGCAGCACAATAAATACTTTAAGAGATCCTAAGGAAGTAGTATTTCCTCTTTGAGTAAATCTCATGTAGAAAAAGGAGACAAGACACCCTGCTCCATAAAGCACTCATTTGTGGTTATTTGTAAAAGTCAAAAGCTCGCTTACTGAGATGGTGAGGGAAAGGCAACAGACATTCTCGTCCAATGATTGCACTCTAACCTCACACACTACATCGTCTATAGACTTCCGCTACGAAAAGACACAACGTCAGTGTGACTCTCTGTTTCTTTGAAACTTTGTATCATAAAGTGAACAATAACAAGTTAGCAAGTCTGCCGTGCATGTCATTACCAGTACATCAGGATGATATTTAGGAAGAGTAAAAGTAAAATGAAAGTACACGGGGAAGCACATTTGTGGCTACTGACTTTTTCATGAGGAATTCACGGTTTGTCGTCAATCTATCAATTGATGTCAGATAAACACGGATACATTGGGAGTTTCTCTCATGAACTGTGTGTGTGTGGTAGATTGTACAGGTTTCAGCTCACGCCTGTAGGATGATTAGGTTGATAGCATATAGTGCCACAATCTCTTAAGACACTTCTTGGAGTCCTTCTACTTCATCGTGGCAGGGAACGATCTAAACTGTACACTTTTTACGATCCTCTTTCATTTCCTTTTGACTCATTTTTCTTGTTTCAGCAAGTGAAGGTATTTTACGCAGCGAAGAATTGTGTACACACTTATACAGGGAGGATAGGAGGGTGAGTGAAGAGTCAGGAGTCGATATCCTTTGCTTTTGTAAAGAGATCATTACAGAACGTGAAAAACTACTTTCTCCGTGTTTGTTGCTGTGAGCTATCTCCTTCCGTATTGCACTGACTGAACCGAACTAGACAAACCTACTTTCCCTGGACTATATAGTGCTGCTCTGTGTGACTTCATTCAATTTAAAAAGAAAAAGGCTTATCCTCAACTTCTTGCACGATGTCCTAAGTGTATCAAGGGAATCTTGTATATACATGTGACTCTTGTGATTCAACCACAAGTGAGCTCATGAGCAAGATTTCATTTCTCATTTCGCAGGGTCTCTTTGAATTCATGTTAAATAAAATATAAAATTCGGTTTGTAGATAAAGATTCTGCTTACTGGCGTCTAACTGACTGCAGCTTCAATAATATCCTACATTATTGTAGGGACATGCCTCAGATCAAAGTTTAATGCTTTTCATCTGCCTCCATAGTTAACTAACCTAAGTATTTTTCACCTTGGTTTTGAATTTTTAAGTAGAACAAATGAGGACTTCATTCGAAGAAAAAGCATGATTAATAATAAAATACGGGTGGTAATGGACAGAATGTGCAGGGAAAGTATTCACTTCCTCAGTGTTCTGAACAATAATTATTTACTTAAGTTAAGCTTTCGGTTCTTTCGCAGTCAACACTTTTCCTGAAACGCAATTTAGAAGTAAGAATTAATTCTGAGACTCAGGAGAAACTATAGAACCCTTTCTTCTGAAAAGAAGCACCTTGTCTTAAAGCTTAATCTCGAGCATGCAACAGCTCAAACTTTAAATTGCTTCCATCTCAAGGTGATGAGGTTCCGAGGTTCGCCATTTGAACAATCTGTGGTTCCCAAGATAAAGAATATCACATCACTAGGTGGATGCGTTTATGCTCTAGTATAAATATAGCGCATAAGGTTCTAATAATAAAGACCCAGATGTGCTGCACTGCTAACATAATTATTTAGAAGGTTTAATCGTCTCCTCTTCTGACACTATATAGGCCCAATTTAGAAAGTCGTAGAAAGTACACACACATCTTACTTTTGACAACTTAATATTTCTTACGTAAAACGCTATAATAACAAAGGCCAACAAAACACCGTATGAGCCTGTCTTTCTTACTCTTCTGTTCTTTCATATCATGAGCAGTGTTTAATGATAAACATTATTATTATTGACAAACCTTGGACGAAGCTGTGCATAGTTCTTCCAGATCTCGTAGAAAGGATTGACGGTATAGTCATTTGCTTTCAGCATTCATCAAATCTTTTCTTTTCAAGCGCATTAAGTGAATTCAAGCAGGCTTATATTTGATATTTACAATTAGTCTTTAGGTAGTTTACAATAGTTGGCATTTACTTAAGAACCTAGAGCATATGATTATTTCAACGTACAACGTAGCGAAGGGTTAATGACAATAATGTAAAGCAACGACGTAATGGATGACACCAGGTGAGTTGGCTTATTTGAATGGTCATAAAGGGTAAATTGTGTTTTTTACTATCAGTTTACATTGCAGTTCGTCACATGTTTGTTTTATAATCCATCCCTATTAGGACTTTTAAAGTGATATATATGATCGTTCATCTCGAACAAGATATCCATACCATGTCTCAGAGTATGAAATGATGAACTGTTCACTATACTTTAAAAACTAAATAGCAGACTTCTTAATGTCAAACGTAAGTAATATATTTGAACAAGTATATTGGTCAGAGTGGACTAGTGTTGTAACACAACTATGCGTGTTATGCAAGGCAGTGTTCAAATAAAGCATTCTAATAGGCAGATAATAAGGTGTATTTAGAGTGGTGAGCATTTCTTTCCCACAAAGCTGTAGGTGGATAGATTGAGCTAAAGTGGAGTGTTTATATATTTCGGTGAAATGCAGTTTCACTTAATAGCGATTACTTATAGGAGGAAATAAACACACACACATCTGTAGAAGGAGAAACATTTTCAGAAGAGGCAACAACGAAGTCAAAAATAGAGGAAAGACGAGTAGTGTTCTGCTGGAAGGTTCGGTTTGGATTTCTGAATCTTTGAGGAGAAAGCGGATTATCGGGACGAATAACCTGTCCTTCACTTGACGCTCTATATAGAAATTATATATATACTTTGAAAGTTGTAAGTGACAGTGAAGAACGCAGTTAAAATGTGACCACGAGGACATATTGGAGGAGATATAGGAGGAAGGGAAGTGATCATGAACCAAGTGATTTTCGACAGATCGAGAGTGACAATGGGAATATCACCGGATGATATCCTAAGGGCCTCCTGCCTGCTGGTGGGAAGTAATAACCATAATTGATGACAAAGACATGTAGAGTTAAAGGGACTGGAGGCACTTATAACTTTTATACTTCTGGACATTCGCATCTCACATGAATATTTCCAAGTGTGCTGTAACCGAGCGCATGTCATGGCCAAAAAACATACCTAAAGAACTGTATGTTGTCGTATTCCATCTCAGTTTTGCAAAGAAACCTCTTCAGTACACACACATAGTTCTCTACTCAAACTCGAGCGATTAGTGAGCCACTGCTTGTTGTACAGCTTCTGCCTACGAGTGAATCTACTGGAAATTTTCCAATTCACTTCTCGTGGAATGTGTGCAATATCGTCTCAAGAAATTTTATTGCAATGTGACCTGCTATTCCTCTCTACCGTCGAGTTCTCTTGTGCTACATTAAAATTACTTTTGTGCGGAAAGCTCACAGACACAAGAACGGTATCTCTTTGGAGCTCATTGAGTCGTTTTTTCACCCTGCCTGCACCCTTTTAAGACAGAACAGTCCAACAATTCTTCAAGATCAGTAAACACACGGACACAAAAAGCTCTCTGAAAGCGTTAGGATTGATTAATATAATTAACTTTTTAATTGTAAGACTGGCAATAAAACTGGATCGTAAGTTTTAAAAGTGAATTTGATACCCAGGGATGGTAGAAAGAACGAAACAAGTGTAGAAAAGAGACGCTTCTCAAGCAGCCCCAATTGAAGACACCATAACATATACATGCTCCGTGTAATACTTCACTTGTGTGGACTTGTGTCATTTGTGTGTCTGGTCGTTTCTCTAAAAGACTATTATTGTTCATGTGGTTTCTCTCTGGAAATAAGTTTTACAGCACCCTAAAGATCTCAAGGAGGATATGTAGATCTTCATATGACAATATATAAGACAAGAAAACAAGAGCAAAGAAGGTGGTTCAAGGGAATTCAACCAAGCAACCGGTATGTACTACTTATATGTATATTGTGTGTAGCATTTCTTCTAGAACTAGTTTTATTACACGTTGACTTCAGGGCTTATGCTTTCTTTCCATACATTTATCTTCTCTTATGTTCCAAGCTGCATTGAAGACATGTTTTATAAACAGGATTTCTCTGTGTGTTTGCAAAAGTTGTGGGGTAAAGCAAAGCTTAGTAACATAACTACAGGAAAGAAGGACAAGTTTTCATAGACTTTGTCGTGTTTTTCGTGAGAGAAAGAGAGGAAATAAACTAAATTCTCGTATAATTCTCTTATAGACTGACTCATGTTAAAATGAACATTAAATGTATTCCCAAGTTTCCTAGTCCCATGCTTATTCCTTAGAAAATGACGCTACACAAGACACGAGAAGAATATATGTAGTATACCTGGTGGCTGAGCTGGTTTCCTAAATTTATTCGATTAGCTTCGGTTTCCTGACTTTTGGGTGGTGAAATATGACTTTTTGTGTGTTCCATTTTCCCCAAGTATATCTCAAAAGTTTGTATTGGACACATTTCTGAGAGAGATGAGAGACCATCGCTTTGTTTGGGTATATATATATATAGATGTTGAATTGATTTTCACAGTCATGTAATAAATAGCCTTTTTCGATCTCACCTAATAATGACTGCTTATAAGCTCGTAATTCCTTCTCTTGAGGTATATTATTACGCAACTCACGTTTAAGGTTTATTGTTTCAAAGACCGGCGGAAGGCCGTGCATTATTTTCTTCAATAATATTTGGCTTGAAAAGCTTTCGAGTTAAACCTTATTGACTGTACATACTAGCAGGAACCTCGCTGTATTTATACATGAAAGCAGTTAAAGTCAACTGACCATAACGTGTAATATCTCATCATACTTTGCTGAGAGTGCTGTAGCTTATTAATGTCGAAGGCTTAATGATGACACAGACATTATTCACAAATAACAATGAGTTTTTAAATATGCTGTCGTAAACATATTGCCCACGAGGAATAGAAATGTAGATATTCATTAAATACGGCCGAATCGCATATGACACAAAACATGAGAGTAAAGTGGATATGTTCACGTTCACTTGTTTGGTAGCTTGTCATCTGTCTTATGGGATAAACTATGCCATCATCAATTCAAATTACGAGCAATATGTACTTGATAAGCGTCAATTTGAGTAATTAGTGAATGTAGGTGCAATTGAAGTGGAACAAGATGGATTGTGTGTGTGTGAGTGGATATGTTTCTGGAATGAAAAAAAATGTTAAATATTTAATACTACCAATCCGACATCCAACACGACGTGTGGGTGGGTGAAAATTTGGATTCGAGGGATGTGTAGTTGTATAATCTTACATGGTTTTTTTGTTAGAATTGTACAAGAGAGACCATGACCCTCGAGGGAGGAAAGAATTTGACTGTATAAAAATACCACCGACAGAAAGATTGATTCTGCTGTACATTCGGTTTCTAAACAAAAGTCAGAGAGTCAGAGTAGATGATGATGATGAACTCGCCTTGTTGTACACAGCGACTTCCTTTTTGGCTTACCTGAGTTTTAGTTAGACAGATCCCCAAAGAGTACTTTGAACAATGTTCACTAACAACCTTGAGCTTCTCTCTCTCCCTTACCTATGTGTATACATACAGTCAACGATCATCCCAATAAACGCTCGTTCTTTCCAGAGTTATTTATGGTATCGAGAAATCGAAAGATTGTACAAGTCAAACAGAGTGTGAGCCACACGTTGATCTGTTTACCTGGACACGGACATTTAGCTTTCCGCTACAGCACTTTCAACAGTCAAATTCATCTCCTTTCTGTGCTGTAGTTTACATATATTCCAATATTCATCATTTTCACTAGCACACAGTGTGTGACTCATGCATGACATGCTACCCATGATTATTAGTTTTCAAACTCATTTACTAGCATAGACAAACAACGTTAAATATGAACGAAATACTTGTTTACAAACTGTACGTACAAACCCGAAGACTCTGGGTAACTGTTGTTTTAAGTACATGCAACTTTGGGTTTTGGAGTCTCCGAGCATTTGTTCATAAATTTCCAAGCTAAAATTAACAAGTTTATATTTCTCAACGACGGCATATATAATAGCCGAACGCACTCAGCATATTGCAAAATTGAGAGATCTGATAAGGTCGCGATGAAAACATTCCAGGAATTTAAAACCTCCGTACATGACTTAAAACGCCGACGAGTTTTCTTGCAAACAACTTATTTTCCATTTGCCCTGAATTTCTGAGTTCAGAGACTTCTTTTTCTAATCTCAGAATTACTTGTTAAGGACTATGAGGAAAGACGAATGGCATATTATCCCGATACTTTCGAAGGAACTGCGGTATGAAGTGTGCTTCTCTAGCAATAAAATTCGACAAGGCTTGGATTTTGGATTAAGACTTATAGACGAAATTACATAATACAAACACTGCTATATGGTATACTGTTTAGATGTGTAGTCTACGAAAAGTGTAATGGAAATCCCATAAATGGTCGGGAGAACGATGTTTTATAATCCCTGTCTTTAGAAACGAGGCAACTCATTGAATTTTAAGATTCCGGAACTTTTTACCTTAAAAACTTTGCCTGAGGAAACTCCTACACTACACATGCAACAAGAGTGTATGTATAGCACAGTGTGTGTGCTCCTCTGTCAAAACACACTCGATCTCTCTTTCTTCCGTATACTTTCTTTTATAGCTCACATTGTACATGCTTTCTCCCCTCATCAGCAGACTTTTCAAGGAAAAAACGTGCTGAAAGTTCGAATAGAAACAAAGGCAAATTATTGACGGCTTATTTTAAAAGTACTTCTCTAAAAGTCGGCTTGGTATTCAAGGAAGAAAGTGTGAGTCGGTTTTCTAGTATAAAGGCGATCGACAAGATTTCAAGATGAGTAGAAAGAACACATACACACACTCTCTGCAAAGCAAAGTCAGAATCAGCAATAAAGATATATTCTTCGAGTTTAACTTGTTCGAGTTCTAAAACTTTGTTTAGGTCTGCTGTGTGTGAAATCTCACAGGAAAGTATACTGTGGTATTGTTTAGATACACATGAAACTCAAATATCACCTAATTTTGAAAAGATTTTAGGAGGTCGCGTAATACATATATCTCCTGGTGAGATAATTTTTAGCAAGTTTCGAAAATACAAAATGTTCTATATATGACGTCACTGAGGGATGATGATATGTATACTCTCTGTTCCGAGAATGTTAACAGGATTTATTTTACACGTCTGAATGTATATTAGAGTACAAGAGAGGATGATATGGCATTATAAAAAACTTTATGACTGTTGAAATAAGCCTTTTACTTGCCAGCCACTTGTAAAAGTTCTCTAAACTGAGTTTTTCTCTCTCTCTTCAAGTTTGTTCGGGTTCAGTACGCTTGATATGTGTAACGATGAATATCCTTCCTAGGTGCTCCGTGTAAATTTACTTCTTTAGTTGGTATTTTGCCTCCTTCACGATCGGTTTTGGTAATTTCAACTTAGTTTTGCACTCTTCCAGCAGTGTGAATCTAATAAGACAACGAATGAGCTGGCTCATCTCCCTTCGAGTTCATTACTTTGGATTCGAGTTTAGCAATTTTCTTTCTCTCAGCCTGTTCCTGCTATTACATATGAAAGTTTAAAGTTTGGTTCACTTACACAGACAGAGCACCACTGTTCACTGTTCGCACTCAATAAGAGTTTTCTTTTTCTCCGATGTAGCCAATATTTTCTTAAGTCAACTTTGAAGACGCGAATGTGTGTGTGTGTGTGTGTGCAAAAGTTCGAATTGTAGCTATATATAAATATATGGTTATTATTGTTTCCTTTCAGTCTCGTTTCTTAATCCCGTAGCGTATATACTCTCGTACGCAGAGTTTTCTTCGGGTGGAAAATATAAAGAACTTTGTAAACCACATGAATGAGATTTGTGAGATCCCCTGTAGGAACAGTATTTCTCCGTTAGAAAAGTCATTTACGCATTGTTATAGCTGCCCTACACATCTGCAACATTTTGTGGTTTATTAATTTTATCCTGGGGAGAACTCCCCCATAGGAAGAAATAAATATACATTCATCAAGATATTTGCATCCCTCGCAGCTCGTAAGAATGGAAATTGCATTTCTCTCGTAAATGTGTATCATGAAAGCTACACTAGACTCTCTTATTATTATTGTTAGAGACGTTAGAGTTCATGGCAAACATCTTTTTGTCCCTTTTATTCCCGTAATAAAAGCATAAAAACTAGGACATCTTGAAAATAAAGTACATCGTTATCTTTTGAAGCACGAGAGCACTTAGGGATGTCTCACAAGAGCGACTTAAGATTAGCTTTACATTTAATGGCAAAAATGAATATAAAAATAATTCACTGCACAAACGAATATAATATTAAGACTCTGAACATAATAATATTAAGATGAACTCTGTTTACAATGTGTATGTCTTGTTCCTACTCACCTTCTTGTGTTTGTGTGCATTTACTACCAATTAAAGCTAAATATAGAAGTTGATGAGCAGTTGTAAGGCAATATACCTGTGCAACTCTCTTGAAGAGGTGCAAAGTTAATTTTACTACTCAGAAAACAGTATGTATTATTTACTCTTTTGAGTGTTAAGACACAATCTTGAGTTCTTTCCTCCACCTCAGGTCTCGCAGCTTTTGGCAGGTCTGGAAATGTTGTTTTAACTAGGTAGCTCAATAATGCACGTGAAATTTGCATGCAAGTGATTTTCATTTCTACCCAAACCATCTGAGCATATGTATATGTATGCATGAATCCTTTCAAATAATATATGAAAGGAGTTTTTTTGTTTAAAAAATGGCTAGTGGTGTATTTAGAGAGAAAAAGCATAATTAAAGTTAACGTGTGCACAAGAAGGTAGCTTTGACTTAAGAACTGGAGAAATATTGAAGCTGTCAGAATTGAACCTCCAAGAATAAGACACGGTGTGTAGTTACACCAAATCCGTCCATAGAATAAATGAGGAGTACTTCGTGGAATTGTTTTGATGTAGTTACAAAGACGTTGAGTATCAGACTTGATGAATGATGAAATATAAATGGACATTATGCAGAAGTTTCGTAAGCCCTCGTTTCTTCATACACTTCAGACAGGAGGTCGGGTGTTATTTCACATTTCCATCCTCTTCAGAGAATCCAGCGATTTGGAATAAAAGTTTCCACACATAAAGTCTCATTGTTGGTTTGAGCTTGCAAAGTTGAAGTATGCTTTGCTGGTCACTTCCATGAATTGTATAGGTGTGTAGTGTTTTGTAAGGATTATTAACTGCTTCAAAATAATTAAATCTCCATGTCTGTACCCACCAATGTGCTCACCTAATTGGGTAACATTTAGCAAACTTACGTAGGTGGTTTAATTCTGAACCGTTCTGATTTTCTATATGGTTCGTGAAGTAGGATTTCAATTTCAATTATCTAGTGATCAGTTATTCCCAATATCCCAATATGAAATATAACACGGGCTGAGGCTGAGAGCGAAAATTAATCGATTGTCTTTAGCTTTTTACTCTTTAGTCAGGTTTGTTTTTCCGCACAGAAGGGAAAGTTTAAATTAAAGTGCTGGCATACAGTTCGTATGATAAATTCAGTATATTGTAAAAATATTATTATAACTTTTGTACCCTTGTTTTTTGCAGATACTCCTACTTTGAGCCTTTTCGGATACTTACTGTTCGATGCTCACCACGGATGCCATTTGGAGTTCATAGTTTGAGAAGTATTTGAATCATCAACCTGCTTTTGAAACAACCTAAGAATCTTCTCTGAAACACTTCCAAAAAGCAAGCAAAATCTTTGAACTTGAAAGGGAGCAGTCTTCACTCCGTTGTGACAGCTAAAAGTGAGTCTGCCAAACAGCAAAAGGAGAAAACTTTGCACCCGCACAACATATTTTTATGGAACTGTTCAAATTGTGTCGAAATATTGTGGCAATGAGGAATTGATGAAGACCGAATCCAGCAGAAGTAGCAACATTATGCTTCATGTGAGTTAATTGCATAGTACACGGATTAATGAGCTGCATATGAATCAAAGACGCAATCAGCACACCAAGAAGGATTAAAAGAACTAATAAAATTCCATTCCGAATTTATTGATGCGAATAAGACTCGTCGTATGATAAATCGCTTTACAGACATTTTTATTAGAATCAATTGTAAGAGAAAGCGAGGGCGGGAGGAAGTTAACGAACAGTCACAAAAAGGACCGCATGGTTTAATTGTTTCCTGTCTTACTACGCCAATCAAATTATCCAACTAATAAACTTCCTGAAAGCTTTTCTCTACTTCATTCCTATGCAATAATAATTGCGATTAACTAAAAGACTACGCAAATAAGTTTGCCAAGTGAAAGTATAAAATCGCTAATGTCGGCCACAAATAACTGCAAAGTGGAGCAAATAAGTGAATGTGATAGGATAGAAAGTAAACTGGGTGTAAAAGTTGCGTCGATAGACGTCGGACCATCATCAATCACAATTAACGTGTGTTTGGCTTCTTCTTCGAGCCTATAATACTCTAATCCAATCACCGCACCGATAGTTAGGATATATATCCACGTCGAACATTACTTTACTGTATATGTGACGAAGTTTAACTTTCTCTCTCTCCAAAATCCTCGGAATAGCTTGTATAACGATATTGCATATTGGATTCTTGCATGACTATGATAAACTATAAAACATAATCAAATTATCATTGCATTAATTTTGTTAAATGTTTCTTAAAAGAATTACTACAGAGTGTTTTGAGGTCAGACAATCTTTATGAGGTAGTTAATTAAGTGAGTGACTCGATACTGGTATCAATTTCTTGTGTCGTTTTAAACTTGCAAACTCAATTGACTTTTCACCTGATACACGTAACATATTCAACTTAACTAAAATTTGAAGAGCAGGCATCACAACTCGCAGCATCATCAATCGTCAACATAAAATGATGTGAACTTTCACCATGAATAAACCATCAGAAAAGTTGCAGCAGTGATCGCTTGATGTTGTCACCTTGCAGTCATTGAAGGATAAATAAGACACACGTTTTCAACAACGATTGACGACAGCTAATGGAACACATCTCTTCACTTCCTGGGAACGCGCACTTACTAGCATCAGTGTGTTTATTCTTACATCCATTAATCACACTCTCCTACAAATTTAGTGTAAAAGCTTTTATCTGATTCGACTTATCCGATTTGACCTAAATAATCAAAAAGAGACAACGAGATTAGAGAGCGACGACAGTTACGGTCGTATCAGAGTCGTCTCACTTAAGTCAGAGAGTAGCCATTAATAGATATATATAATATATTCTCTAGTGCGAATCCACAGAACAAGACTTTCCCCATCTGTGTATAAGTCTCATCCTACGCGCACTTTGACTTCTCTTGAACTTCGTCATCCCCACTTCAGAGATTTTTTCTGCGTGTTTAGCGTTTGCAAAGAAAGGAAAACTAACGTGACCAACATAAGTGAAAGACCGAGAGAGAAACGTACAAAAGGTGAGATTTTGGACGACGCCCTATCGTCTTCCTTCCTTAGTTTTTTTTCCTCAGGAAGTTGTCACACAAAGGAAATATAATTCAAGTTTAACACACATTCAGAACTCCTCGCTCGTGTTTCCCCTTCTCCCTCACACAAATAACTTATGTATTCACCTAAATGTAGTTTGAACTGATGTAGATCAAAATTTCCTTTCAGAGAACCTCACTTTAGTCCTCCATAAATCATTGCAGTCAGCCACAACATTATTATACAACCCTTCCTCAATCTTCTTCAGCTTGTCTCTCACGCCGAGACTCTTTCTCTCTCTCTCTCTCTCGTCTATAGTCTATCACTATAACAAAGAGCCTCGAGTTCCTCATCGTCTCTTCAACGTGAGTCACATTTACTAGTTCACTTTGCTTAATAATCAAATCTACTTCTACTTGTGATGAATGTATGTAAGTGTTTAAGCTCAGGAGAAATTCACTCCCGTGTAACAATAGAATTACTGCAGACAACACACGAAACTTGTCAAAACAACACCCGCTTTCTCTCTCTCTCTCTGTTAGCTCATTCGACATGTTGTTGAAACCCATTAAAGCGAGTCTTTGTGTCTCAACTATCTTAATGTAATTTATCATCGTGAGTATAAATGGTGAAAGCATAAAGATAATTTTCCTTCAAACTGAGCCGCATAAGTTGGACACATAACCATTATATTGCATATCCTGTGGGAGATGATAAAAAATTAGAGATAGATTTATCAAATGCAGCGACTATATCACTGAAACACGCATTTATATAGTGAGTCACATATGCCACGAACAATGTTATGCTTACAAAATATATATGCTTCAGTAAATTACCTTCCACTTAGGTCAAGCCAAATAAATCATCTGGCATTCATGTTATGATGATGATGAGCCTTTTAGTCTCCGGATGAAATATGTGTTGCTATTTTAGTAAAAAAGTTGCCAACTTTTGGGATAAACTTTTCAAACTAACTTAAGTCAGATGTTTTATGTGTGTTGGTACGAGTGTCAAGTATTATGTCGACTTTCTCTCGAGTGTTGGTTGTGTGCTTACGTAGAAGTATACGCGGGCGTACATGAAGTTGTCCAAGTAGAATGTCAAAAATTGGAATCTATCTCTTCATGGACGAATAACTTATATTTTACATAGTGTCTCGTTTTTGTTCACATTTATCATCACAACTAACTCTGAGTAAAAACGTGTAGAGTTAGGTATATAGTGTATGCTAAATAAGTTGGGCCGTTTCTTTTTTATGCACATGGGAAGGAAGAAATTTCTCTTTTATTTTCTACTAAAAAACTTGCATGCTATAAGTATAATGCACTTACAAGTGAGATGACTGAAGATTGACAGGAAGCACAAGCGTCTCATGTGCCAACCTCATGAAACATTATTGTACAATGTGGGCTCTTCTATACACACAAGAAAGAAAAGTGAATGATATAGAAAATATAGATAGATATAGGACATACTTTCTCTCAGATGTACATATTGTTGTATTACAGTCTTATGCAAATAAATTTGATGCCATTCCTTCTTTTTCGAATGTCAATGTGGCTGTGTGTGTGAATAGTTGAAAGGAATATTAAGTGAGTCACTCTGTCTAGTCTTCTTGAGTGAGCAATCTATGAGTCGTCGTCAACCTTTGTGCTGCTTGATTAATTATTTATGCATCAAAGAATAAGTAAGGAATTGTTTTGATAAATATATCTGCTCGTGTCATGCACATTAACATATTTGAGACATTATGGCGCAGATGTTGATAGGGAGTTTATACATATCGAGGATGGTGAATTAATATCATAGGTAATGATAAATGACAGAATGATATTCTGCATTGTTTTCCCTACATTACCGTTTGAGAAGATGTGGACAGAGAGATATCAAACTAACTACACAGAACTATACACACATGTATGAGGCTTAATTTTCCCTTGGCTAAGTTACTCAGGATTGAGACACTTGAAAAAGAAAGTTTCTTTTCCAGGATTCCAGAACAAAACGTGTTGATGATGTAGTTGGTATAGTATAGGCTATATTGTGTAGGTTGTTGTGCTGTGTCTGCGGTAAACTTACACCAACGTAAGATATAAAGTTCTGAGAACACAAAGACACAGACAAGAAGAGTTGCTTTTCAACTTTCATTGAATCGGTCGTTCACTTGCGTTTTCTATAGGAATCCCTTATCGTTCACACATTACACTTTAACGAGTCCTTACGGCTTCGTAGAGGTAAAGCATGGGTAAAGCAGAAGATACAACAGGGGAGTATAATAATATTATT
>Ga0194135_10000335_pt1 | contig 27417 bp, 24 predicted proteins | sample LitLau_LLRF_2013_FD_134024 | JGI IMG/M metagenome (GOLD analysis project Ga0194135, IMG submission 134024) | Freshwater sediment microbial communities in response to fracking from North America - Little Laurel Run_MetaG_LLRF_2013 (version 2) | ecosystem: Environmental > Aquatic > Freshwater >... | reverse complement strand
TCGTGAAATTTTCACTAAGGTTTCACCAGCCTTCCTGAGTACCGAAAAATGAAAATTTTTAGATTTCATTTCACTACCCTCTTTTCACCATGTTTCACGCATCCTGAGTACCTAGCTTAAGGTGAGAAAACGAGTTAACGAGGAAAAGATAATACACTGTTGACTATATATGTATTCCAATAAGGTACAGTTCAAGTATCTGCTTTCACATCGTAGCTTTGAAATTCAATACCTTACACAACAACAGCTCATCGTTAATATCACGGAAGAACCATTATCCAGCTCTTCTTGTTGCTGTTATTGTGTGTATATGTGATTGTCGATCCCCTGCCAATTTAGAAATTCCATCGAGCTATACTAGCTACGAACGAAAGGAAAGTTGATCATTTGGAAGGCGGAGAAAGAATCCCTCCTATCACCTGTAGTAAGTCTACTCCAGATAACAAAGCACAAAACGAACTGTGTAGAAATCGCTCTATATAGTGATGATGATTCCGATTGCTTCACAAAAGATATTCTCATTCCTAAGTATTTCTACTTATCACCATTACCATCATCATGGACTACTTATAAACAGAGAGCCATTCAAGAAGATAATAAAAACAGCCATATTGAGCCTTCCTTTATTGTTGATTCCCTTCTGTCACACACGCCTTCTTCCTTTCCCTCTTGACATTCTTGTCACAAATTCTCCTCGTGTGATTTGCACAAGGTGTTCATTCCTATATTATACTTTGTATGTGTTTGTCAATGTCTCTCAGCACAGTCGTTAGGCACTTTCGTCCACATTCTACATTCCCTTACAGACTTATCTCCTGTTTGTGTTTCATATTGAACACCTATATAGAATGATGTAACATCAGATTACCCTCTTGTAGTTATATTCCTTCCTTCGAGACTTTCCTTCTGTACCCTTTCATACGCCTAGTATTTATCGAAGACGCATAAAGTATCTTATTGAACGATATACCTACTCACAACAAGTCAAGAAATAAAATGAAACACGCTGTTACAGTGACACTGACTCAACAAATATGCAAACTCTAACTAAAAAGTCACGCGCTGTTCACATTCAAATAGGCCTTATTTTGTGACAATGAATAGTATGGAAGTTTTTTGTAGCATAAACCACGTATGGGTGAACTCTCATAAGATATACATATATTATGTGTGTATGTGTATTTTAATATTCTTTTTGACTTGTACACACGATGAGGACCATGTATGAATGCGAAAGAAATAGAAAGTAGGGAAGCTATCGAGGGAAAGCTTCGTTACTTCTGCACATCAGAACACACACACACACACACACACATATGTATACGTATACTTACATAAAAATCCACACAGGACGCAGGGAATAAAATATTGTTGTTGTAGTTGGTGGCAGCGGTGGTACATTCAAGTAATATCGTTCACCATCACTTCTCCTACTACGACGGAATCTCTTGTGAAATTCAACGAAACCTTTTTCTTCGTCGTCTCATTGCTCGGCTATTTCACGTATTACTATCACTCATCTCTCAACAATAGCGAAGACAGGCAATTCTTATCCCACATTTCCATAATATCGACCTAACTCTGACATGCATGCACATAATTTTATTCTCATATCGCTCGTCTGTGTGTCTCCTTGTCTTCAGTCTTCTTGGCCCAACAAGATATGTTGATGCCATATTTCCTCTACTTACCATGACTTTCCAATAAAATCTCTATCTTCCATTCTCTCGAAATTACACTTCGGTTCTCACACACACACACGATGCCTTATTTCTTTCCTCCTTTCACCTTTCTTGTGTGAACTCACTTGGAAGATATCACACAAGTCAGATAAGGTGATTTCTCTTGTCTTTCTGAATTATATTTTTATGCACTATACTGCACAGTATATTACCTATATATAAATTGGACATTTGTGGAATGCACAGAATTCTTCGAAAATAAAGCTTAACTTTGATCTCATGGTGTTTACTTGTATTGCTTTGTGTGTGCATTGTTCACTTATTGGTTCTTTTGATCGCATTTCGGTTTATGGAGGTGGCTACCACTTTCACTTGCATACACGACGAGAATACAAGTCTCTCGTTCATTTGTATGCGTGTGTAAGCGTTTTATTACGCCGAGTCAACCTACTTTTTAAGCAAAAAAGAAATAATACTTTTATTTGTACGTGGGTAAATAGGAAGCTTTCCTTAACAAATCAAAATCAGGACAGTTGCGAGCGAATCTAAAGTTGACAAAGTGGAAGGATGAAAAGCACAAGAGGAAATTATATTGCCGTAGAATATATTCCATGTCACTAAAATTATAAGAGCTACGTTTAGGAGCAAAGTCGAAAGACAGGGATTTACAGAACTTGTATACGTACGAAAATAATAAAAATTGAGGGGAATGTGTGCAAGGAGATATACGTCAGGTACGGAATCCGGATGTAAAATATAAAAGTAAAGCAGGCTAAATAAAATACGGAGCAAGTTGGAATGCTTGAAACTCTGGGATTTAAGAATAACAGCAAGTCAGAATGTGACTCGGGATGTCAGAAAACACACAAACAGAGAGAGAGAGAGGTAAGACGAGAGAAAGCAGCCATCAAGAATGTTCGGTTTGCGAAAACAACATTCACAATATTATTCAGAATAATAACAATAACACAAAAATAACAATCTTAGTCTCTGTCAGGGTTATTTCCTTTTTGCGGTGCGTTCTCTTTCAATCCGCTCCTGATTCCGTCTTATAATTTTGATGACATTCTTAGGATTTTATTTAGAATACTTCTTTTCAGTAGTTTGGTCATAAAACATTCCAATGCTGTTCTTACAACTCATGCAGGCATGGGTTGATGCTTTGATTCATATTTATTCTTGTGTGTTGTTTAGAATGCACTTTCCTTGCGTTACTGCCAAAAGAGACAGTATAAAATATTATCAAGTTAATAAAGATTCTATTTATTCTGAATGCTATTCATTGAAATTAAATTTTGTTTCAAGTAGGCAGTACGTGATTTTATAGGAGCAAAATGAATTAATAAAATAGAAAAGTTGTTTCTCTGTCTGCATTCAGGAAGAGCTCTAGAATCGTAAGAATAAGATATCATTGTGACATTTGTGACATTGTATTATGCGTGAGAGAATCTGAACAGGGATAACAGTTTGAAAAGCATTACGAACAATTGGTGATTGGACCGTGAGATGAAGTTTGGCTTTTGGAAATCCACACACCCACATTTATTGAAAGCCTTTCCAAATGCGTACCTAAAATTTGATGCGTAAAAAGTGATATTTTTCATGGAGAAAGTATGAAAAGCTGAAGCTGATTCATTACACTCTGTCTACAATGTACGTCTACAACGAACCAAATTCAGTTCATTGGGGAGATGATTGGAATGTCGAGGGAACCCTTCCAATTCCATACTCTCGTGCAGATACCAATCTTACTTGCGATAATCATGATGATAGAAGAAGAAGAAGAAATGATTCAGAGATCATCTTTCTCCACATTTTTCATAATAAACTAACCAAGACAAGGGAATACTTACGACAAGATAAAATAGCGTTTTATTGATTTTCCTTTCCACTCATCGGAAAAATCATCTTGAAACTCGTGCCATGCTAGAAACTCGCTTTATAATCCTACGGGAATTGCTTGGTCCATTTTACAGTGCTTTTTTTAAAGAAAAAGCTCCTTCATAAAAATTTACTGGTGGCGTGTGTTCCGTGTTGAGTTCGTGAGCGAATAAAGTTCTGTGAGTAATTTGCGGATTGATACTCAACAGACATCCAGTCATTTCTTGAAGAAGAAATATTGATGCCACTTTTAGCAAATGAGTTTTTGCATGAAAAGCGTCTTTGGATAATGAGTGCAAAGTAATTGACGATTAAAGATAAAAATTTAGCAGAAGGTTTCAAAAAGACTTGTGAGTCTTGTGAAAGAAAGAAACTTAACGGAAGAAAAGAATGGGTAAGATTTAGTTAGATGTGTGAGTAAAAGTAACAACAGAGGTTTCAACGTTTCAAGAGCAGACTAGACTCACTCACTGCGGCTTCTGTTGGAATAGAGGCAGGATGAGAGGTTTCTAGTAGAATAAATGGAATCACCTCGATAGACGAACAGATTAGAACTGTCTACAACAAAAGGTGCTTATTGAACCCATTCGTTTCTTTCACTCCCATCCATTTTCATTCATTTCCTTACTTCCTGGCCCTACATACTCTTTCAAGGGAGCTTCAGGGTTCTCTAAATTGTTAGTATAGTTCTCTCAGAAAGAATAACAGCAGAAGAGACACACTGAGAAAGAGAAAGCAAATGGGACTTTCTCCATTTGAAGTAGGAGACTTTTGGTTGAAACTGAAACAACCCTGAGTATTCCTTTCCCTGGGTTCGGGTGACTTCGGTAGTTTTTGAGTCTCTTTTAGCCACATGTGTTACATAATAAAATCAGGACTGGAGTGAATCTAACCTAGAATTGGGTTGAGGGCGATGTACTTTCTTCGCCGGGACTTATATACAATCTCTCACATTTAATAATCACTATAACTTGATGGCCAACTATGTACATACACTCACGTACTTATTATATAGTTTGTTTCAGGATTTTTTAGTGTGCAGCCGTGTCACCTTATGGCACTTGCAGATATATTAACATGCAGCAGCAAGCATCAAGTCAAGCAGAACTGTATCCGCAGAGACGTCGACTGTAAAGAGCTTAAAGATTTCTTGGAATCCTAAATCACTTTTGAATCGAATTTGTTTTTACTTTTCATCTATTTACATTTACATTATAAATCCCAAAATCGTTTTTCGAAGAATTTCAAAGGTGATTTTCGTTGGTATATTTCGTTGTTGAAGTTTGGGTAAAGATTGTGGACACGGACCAATTCGACTCAATGAAAAATTTATATCTTTTCCTATGAAGTTGCTTTTACTTGCTTGTTGAATCCGAGAAATCGCGGAACATAAACAGGAAGCAAAGGTTTCAAAGAATTCTACCGCTGAGTAATTTCCTCGTTTGTTTATTTATAACGCAAGTTATATACTTGGTATGTTCTCTTTTCGTTCTATTGCAAGTAGATTTCTTCATGGAGGTTGTAATTTTAATTTCTTACTCTTGGTTGGACAGCCGGCAGCGTACAAATTTCTAAACTGTAATATCTAACTTTCTATTTTTGTTGTCCTTACGACACAATCACATCAACGCATAAACGCATGGAGATTGGGATTGAACTTTCACTTTCAATCCATACAGCGAATTCATTATTACAACGACCTCACGACTCTTCGGCCAGACGAGACCTATATATATAGGAATGTTTCAATACACAAACAGACAGCGGCTGTGTAAAGACTGAAATGTATTTGGTCTATGTGGGGTGTACGAGTAAAAAGCTGCTTGGGAATAGAGAGACTATGCATGCATACACATACACACACAGATAGGAATGTACATTGTAAGTAAATTGGCTTTACTTGCCGTAGGGTCCCTCCACTCTGCTATCCTTGAGTGTTCTATGATTCTGGAAGTGTAGCTGTTCGAAAATTGTGTGTGTGTGTAGGGACGAACGACTATTACTATCCCATACTTGATATGAGAATGTAGTAGCAGAGGACTGGAAATTGGTGAAAGTAGAGAGAGAGAGAGAGAGAGAGAGAGAGAATAGACGCGAAGCTACAAAAGGAAGCGAGAAAGTAGGCTTGTGTACTTGTGGAGTAGATTTCTATGATAGGAGCAGCAGTAGAGAATACCAATTCCCATGAATTACAACATGAGTTCCTTTCCTGTTTCGTTATACTTTTGACTTTCTCTCTACAATTCCTTATTCCACGCGTATGAAGAAGAGCCAAACTAACAAAGTGGAAACTGGTCTGTGGATTCGTTCTACTAGGTGAGTGCCACTACTACTATTAGCACAACCTCACTCTGTCTCTCTCTCTCTACCTTCTTCTCCTATATAGCAAGTTTTGTACGTCCACAACTTTAGTTCTAAGCTAAGGAAACTCCTTTATATATTTTATTAGAGGGCTGCAAGCGAGTTGTTCTTTGTCGTGAAAGTAGTAGTAACAAGTTCGAAAGGAAGGATCGGGGAATCCGGTCGGTCGCTACTCCCGGCTACTACCATTCGACTTACTGTATATATAGATATACACTCTTATTCATGTGTATATACATCCATACATACTTATATCATATTAGTATGTGTGTGTGTGTTTGTAAAGAAAGAAGGAATGACTGGAGATGCACAAACCAACCATGATGATCCTTGTGTAGTCATTTTGCGTCACAAGACTAACCCAGTTCCCTTCCTTCCCTTTACTTTATTTGACCCGAGCTTTATATATTCCTTCTTTCCTTCTTGGTCACGGGAAAGTGAAAGTTTGCTGGTTTACTCAACCTCCTTCGTCTACTTACTTTTACTTTCTCTTCTCTCTCTTCTTCCTTGTGTCCCTCGACGGTGGTATGGGTACTTTTCAGAACAAACTCACCAAAAGAGCGTATGTATATAGTACATTGCTCTTATTTACAGGGAATTAAAATCTGCGTGACGATGAGAGTATAAAGAGTCATACAAAGAGTTTTGCCTCACTGTCTCTTCACGGACCTACCCTGGACGCAGTGGTTCCTAATATTCGTCTGATACTGATACTCTAATAACAAAGCCAGGTTTTTCTACTTTATTGCAGACATGATTACAATGATGATGGTGATTGCGAGGGGTTGGCAAATGATGTTGCACTGTGGTATTAATTTAATACTGGTATAGTCTGGATTTTTCTTACTACACTAGTGAAGGGAAAGGATACACAGTGGGGAGCCAGTGTGGGAGTTTTGCTAAAAGTGAAAGTCTTATTGACGGTGGTGGTGGTGGCAGTGGTGCTTTTACTCTCCCTGGTGTGTGGCCCTTATAGGGCATCAATTCCATTTCTATTGCGAGGTAAACTGCCTCTTTCTGGGTCTACTTAGCTCTCTCTAATAACAAGATAAGATGCAATAGTCCCGAGCTATTTCGAGTTACACGACCGTGTTAATTGGATCCCTTCCTTTTCCTCTGTTCCTCAATTGTTATGCCTTCTCTAGCCAATCTTCTGTGCGAATAAGAATGTTTGTAGAGTTATTAGAGAGAAATATAGCTCAACCTTGTACATACATAGTATACATGTATATGATGGGAATAATAAGGTACAACCTATTAAAACCATTCTCCATATCACCCAACCTCATCTGCTCTCTTTCTTTCACTTGAATGGATTAAATCTGGTCGTCCCGACTGCAAGGAGAGGCAATTATACGGGTTTGCCAATAAAACGCCGTCGACCTCCCTTTGTTACGACTAAATGCACATCACAGTAATTACGGTGCTAAAGCGAAATTGCATCGGAGAAAGGTGTGGATTCACTCCGGTCCAATAATATTAATGGGTCATGTCAAATAAGAATCCATTTCAACTCCATTGCACTCCAACTGCCCTACTTCTTCCAGTCACTGGCACAAGTCGGCTCGTATCAAGTCCCGTGTGTGTGCACAAAGAAGGATGCAAGGGTGGTGTGGGTCCTATACACTTTTGGTATTCGATCTCCCTTGGATATACATACCTCTTTTCTACCCCATCAAGATTCGCTCTAGCTAGACAGACACTATCTGCTGTACTGAACCAACAGAGAAGAAGATGATGAAGGATAAAAGGGAGAAATGAGCACACAAGTTGAATCCAAGTTGAAAGACTTTCACCAGCCAAAAAGCACGTTATGCTTGTTACGTCTACAGAAAGAACTTAATGTAGAGAAATACTCGAGTAGGTTCACAGTTGGATGGACTTTCTCCGGACTACTCACAGGACAGACTCTGATACAAGTTAGTGCTTAGCGTTTGATTCACAACTTGTATAGCTGGTCGAACCAAATGGGAAAGTCCTTTTTGGTGGATAGAAACCTTCTGTTATCATCAAGTCTTCAGGTTGGAAATGGAGAAAGTTCTTCATACATACAATCGTGCTGATGCAACTATTTTTTCGTGGAAATAAGAGAGAGAGATAAGTTCAAGAAACTGAAAGAAGTTGGAATGGTAGGTTTTGTTTACATTTACATTCAGACGTGGAATGATATGTTCAAGTTACGTAAAAGTATATTGTAATTGTAACTTGTGTAGAAATTGTTTGCACTGACTCGTTAAAATGTTTGCACATCCTCACAACCTTTCATGAAGTTTGTTCAACTGAAGATAAGCTTTCTTTTGAGAGCACAAGACAGCACAACCAGAATTATTTGAAAAAGAACACGCCATATCTTTAAGCAAAAGGGTATGTCCGTTTCTCCCGAGCAATGTGATTCTTCGTATGGATTAGGATAGCCATATTCAGTATGTTTAATGAATTTCTATGAACACAAGATCCTACATCTTGCATAGTTAGTTTTCTGAAGCTGACTGAAGCTCTCCAATGAATTTGAATTCAGTAGAAAGCCCATTACCACCACACAGCGTGAGTAGATGAGAATTGAAAGCGTATGAAACTTCGGGAAAGATTATATGAGCTTATAACTCTATAAGATGTGTCCTATGAAAGTTGTTCATTGACAAACCAAAAAACGAACCAAGTTTTCTAAGCTCTGGTGGACTATGTGTGTGTATGTGATTCTACAAGAAATGTAAACGGATTACTGATTCGTTTGCTGAATGCGGATATCCCAACCGGAGATCCCCAATAGATAAACACGCTTCTGCTTTCACTTCCCTCTGATGGCTGACTATTTTCAGTATATCTCAAGTCACTGATCCTATAGTTCGTGCGAACAAATATATCCCAGCCTTTTCGCTGGAGACAGATGGAGAAAATGCAAAGTTCTAAACAGACCAATTTCAATTCCATGTTCAATTCATTCCAAGTCAAATCTGAGTCTAAAAATAAACACAGAAAGCACAAAAGTAACAAAGAATGTAACGCAGTCCCCGAAGAGAGAGTTCTAGCAGCGATGAATTTACGTCGTCCCACCATTCTGTCTGTCTCGTCCCAAAGTATATACATACATGCCTCTTTTTCATAGACCTACACATTATCATTGCAAAGGGAGAGACTTATAATACTACGAATAAGGCAGGAGTGGGTTGGCTGTTGGTTCAGAAAGCGATTTAAAAATCACTTTTTTCATCAACTCCAATATCTCACATATATATGTACGTCCTTTAAGCATCTTTATTATTTTGTGGACTACGACACACACACACACGAGCATGTGTTTTATAAAAGTTGGACGAAGAAAGCAAGCAAGTACGTGAGCAGTTGCAGATCGAGAGAGAGAGAGGGGAGAATGTGGTCAGCAGTACATTCACATTCGCTTTCTCCCAACTGTTTCTGGTTGAAAGGAGAAGAAATGTAGCTTTTCTAGTTCCTAGTTCAACTTCCTGTCTGTCCATCCATCTATCTGTCTTCTTGTGTCTGTGATCTCTCATACGTCTTTCATTTTATTTCATTTCATCCACTTCAACTAGAGTAACTATATATACGCTCTTCTGGACGACTCCATACACTCTGTCTCTCTTACAAAACTACACTCATCATCAAAATGGCAAGTGTATGTGTGAGTATCATACGCAATGCATACATACCATGTATATATATATATATTACTTTCTGTTTAGTTTCTCCAGTTTCTGGTTCCAGTGAATTATTTCTATCTAATATTACTGAACATCTGAACCTACTCACATTCTTTTTTCGGTTTTCTTGATATCAATCTTGCATGCCGTACAGTCTACTGACGAGTATACGGAGGGGTTATTTTTGAAAATTTACCAAGAAATCTTATTTGCCTCAAGACATGAATTGCAAGAATAAAAGGACCATTAGGATACATAGCATAAGAACAAACAACAACATCAACTACTCAGATACATAAATAAACAAGAATACAGAAATTCTAATTTCTAATTAGGTTACATGGAAAGATGCCATAACATTGTCATGCTTCTGTACACAATCAGGACATTAAACCAGGAACGATGAAACCTACTCCTTCCCAGAGCTCTTGTTAAGAAATCATATAAACTGTTTGTTTACTCACAATGAAGAAGGTTGTTTTCTTGTGGTTTGTGTAATTTTACTTTAAATCAGCAGTATCAAAACATGTTCATGTTTCTGGTAAACTAAAGCCCAATATGGTACAATGGTGAATGTGACCATCCTGGTTGCCAGTTTAATTAAAGTAGGCTTCTTTCATACATTATTAAGTTAGAGAAGGTTGAGATGAGTTAAACATGGTTTTGTCGTGGTCATGGATGACGTACACACGCGTTTACGTGATAATATGAAGAGAAAGCAAGTTTCCCTTTAGAACTTACGAGTTTACGAATGTAGTAAGATTTCTTACAACTTCTTACTTCAGAAGGGAGACAGCTTAGAAGGACACAATTTCTAATGGTCCAAGGTTGCTTGGTTTTGTTTCAGTTAGGCCACACATCGTTCATCACAAGTTGAAATATTTGTTGTTTTCAGTACTCAATTTAATTTGGAAAAGTAACAAGTTTTGTGAATTGTGTGGTAGGAGGTTTAGTTACAGAGAGACAGACAAAATGTAGGACATCTCCAAACAAAACGCACGTTTTGTTCTAGTTCACTATGTTGTATCCTAATTGAATAAAGATTGATGGAAACTGTTGTGCGAACTCTTGTAAACAGCTAACTCCTTTAGTTTTCTATCTTTTTCTTATTGAATGCGTGTGTACTTTCCGAAGATAGTTTATGTATAGACATGTTACATAATATTGCGAAACTTACGATAGGATCAATGCTACGTCTAGATGTATAACAGAAGTACAATAAGACTACTTCCATATATTATGGTGTGTGTACTTGGTCCGTGGGAGTTGTTTCTCAAATACGATTAGGGAGACACGGAAGGAAAAAGGTTGATGAAAAGGGAGGCACGATGATGATGATTATGATAGACGTGTGAGAAGGAGGAGGTGGACAATGTAGAACGGAGAAAGTATATGTTTTCTCAGGACGAAGGTGTATATAAGTTCGTGTGTCTTGTTCGTTCCATCAGATTTTTATTGACAGAGATGGATGGGCTTGGAGAAAGTTCACACCAGGTGTGTAACGGCCTGTGTACCGTGTATACTATGTCTATGTGTGTGTGTGTGTGGGTTGATCCAAGTGCAAATTGCAAAGTTGTTAAGAAGAGCTCTCTACATCGTTTGCCGTAGTCGTAGCTAATGCATTCATGGGAGTTTTGTGAATTTGCATACAGATACACACATCCTTCGCTAATTCCCTCACCTGTTATTATTCATGAGCAAACTGTTTACACGAGATACTTGACGGCTAATAATGAAGAAAAGTACGAAAGTGGAAAGTGGATGAATCTTCATCTTTATAGGTGTTATCTTCTTAAGTATACTTCTAGTGAAAGTAAAGTGTGAGGAGGAGAAAGTACTGGAAGCTTTGTAGGTTTTTATATTTAGTCCCGATTGAAGGGAAATTGAAAAGGTTACGAAATTTGACGGCGTACCTGGAACACGGAGGTTGGAAAGGAAACTACACTTGAGGGTTCTTTTTCTTCAGAGAAGTGATAAGTTCTCTTTGGTTGAGTTCTTGAGGTGGATGTGAACATAAGAACCAATAACAACAAGACCACACACGGTTGGGTGTTGTGTATATAAGGATTGAAAAGGTTGCATTGTGTGTTCATGGGAGAAAGTCCATGAAACAAACTTGTTGGGCCCTTACGAAAGAGAGGTATGCATGTCATCACAATGATATTAGTTCCAGCAACAAGAGATGGTGATGCTCCCAGTTCTTTTCTTGTTCCTTCGTCTTGTCTAACAATACTTAATCCTTTCCGTACTTATGGACAATGAGAATAGGTCGGCGGTGTTGGGATTTCTATGTAATCGTGTGATGATAACCCTCAGCCTATATTTGGATTTGAAAGAGGACTCCTGCCTGTGAGTCATCATCCCTCGAGTTTACCAGGATAACAAAGAAGAAGGTCCCAGAAAGAATGAAAGTAATCTATACACAATCTCGTCTATTACACACTGCAAACAACCCACATCCGAGGTGTGTGCATCTTTCTCAAGAGATAATTCACCATCAATGGACTTTTATCACGCAACTATTTTATTTTTATACCGGCCAAAGTTCGTGCTCGCTTTGTGCTTACTGCTTTCCCTCTGTACCAAATGATAAGCACTAACCAACATTTACACTAGTTGTGTTAGGTACGTCTGTGTCTGAAGGCTCAATAATTGATACACACAAGTTTCTACACTTCCTCCAACCCGCATGTATAGCTTGTCCCATTGCCTCAATATTTTAAGTCGAACTATAAGCTCTTATCTTAAAAAGAAATAGACCAGTTTTACTTACCTAGGTCACGCCGTTCCACAGGATCTTGTAAGTTGGTAAGAGAGCGTATAACAGCCAAATGTATTTGTAGATTTTTAAAGTAGTTCAAAGATTTGCAACTAACACTTTTAGACAAGCTATATATCGTGATATTCGGAGAATATATAATTTAGTTCAGCATTTGAGTGTGAACTTTTAAATACACAAATTGCGTGAGAAAAAGTTTACTTGGTCTCCTTACTTTAATGAACACCCAAGCCTATCAAAGATTCCCTGGTGCTTTCAGACACAACGGAACTTGGTGTGTGTCTTCCTATAATGTTCCTTTTCTGTCCTCTAAAATTCCCGTTTTGACTCGTTGATGATGAGTGTGCGACTTTGTTCGTGAAATTCTAAAGCTTGCAGTGAAATGACTCTCTTCTCGTGAATGGAAAGTTCTCTTTCTCGTTCTTTCTTCCCCGTGAGATAAACACGAAAGGGTTTCTAGAGTCTCAACTTACAAGTAGTTTCAAAGTAAACTTGTTTTTGTGTGTCGTCTACTCGTTCAGTAGTTCTTCTTCCGTGAGTCGTCTTTTAGAATTTACAAAAAGTAGAGTTTCCTCATACAAATATTATGAGAGAGCGACTCGAGTCTTCAGTTTTTAGCAAAAGACGAGCTCAGAGAGACACACAGCAAATATTTCGCTGCTTACTTTCTCAGTTTGGGTTTAGTAGGTTCTTTCAAATCCAATCGACACACGAGAGTGAGAAAGCGTACGTACGTTGAACGAAGAGAGCATTAAAAGTACGAAGAGATCAAAACTTTGTGTGAGACGGATTTCTTTTCTAATACTTTCTTTGGGTTGCGTGTGCTTTTTTCTCTTTAGAGATTACATACGACCTTACATATATAACGTACATACAGAATAAGTTTAGCTTACTCCGATGCTTTCTCCAACTTTCTCGAGTGGAATGAATCCTCCGTTTCTGTACTCTCACTCAATGTGGTTGTCCTGTTCTTCGATAAGATGTAAGCAAAGCAAGTATTTCTTCACACTAAGAACCAACCACCACTAACAACAAAAAGACACAATCTACAGATCTCTCAAATCTCGTGAGTGTGTGGATTTAATCGGACAAGTATTTCACAACACAGACTCCTATAAAACACATGTAACAACCTTGCTCCTTGTGTTTTGAATACAACAGCTTAGAATGTCCAGAAGGAATTCCTTACTATTTTTGATACCAGTCAATATTGAGGTTGAGTTAGTCACACTCGAGGATTTGAGGGCAATTAGAGACAATGTAGTCTCCTCAAATAATCACAAGGAGAAAGTATAAAGACCTCCTAACTGGAGTCCGGACTGATTCATGAAATATTGATTCAGCCTTGTGAACCAATTCGTTCTTATGTTTCACTGATTGGAAGATGAGGAGTTTTCTTTTCCTTGTAGGAAGCAATGTTCGATTAGAATTTAGACGTGTCGATCCAACAGAAAAGTGTGTATATAAGAAGCGCAGCTTTTCTACTAGTGGCTGATGATTGCTTACTTGTTATGCAAAGCAGTTAGGCGGTGAGAGAAAAGTCTTTTTGCGAGTATTTTTAGTCTGAATGGGTTTCCTTGAAGGAAGAATGAAATAATCTTTCTATTCGTAGCTTCGTTTGCACATTGTGAGTGTGTGTGGAATGAAATGTAGTAAACTGAAAGGTGGTGGATATAGTTTGGAGAGAGAAAGATGAAGTAGAGAGAATTGTCTCAGGAACAATTCGGCGTCTTCTTGTGGAAAGACTTTCACCACGGGCAAAACCGGATATATTTTTGTAGAGAACTCTCCGTGAGTTTCTGACCAAATATCAGAAAAAGAATTCAGGGTCTCTTTGAGAATGGAATTTCAGGGAGAATCGAGAGTATATCCCCAAGTTTATGTAAGTCAGTGTCTCTTCCGTTGTATGTGTTGCGTGTTCCAACTTCGAGTCTCTTTTAACCCGAGTCTCCCACTCCCACCGTCTTTTATAGCTCCGAACTTTCTCCAGAGCAGCAGTCCTGCTCAATAGAATCTCCTCCGTGGACGGAGAAGGGAGAAAATGCAGCAGTAGAGGAAAAGGACTTGCAGAATTTCACTGTATCCTCAGCTTCTTCCTTATTTCTGGGTTACCGTCATATTACTTTCTTCTTCACTACCGCACTTTCAGCAGTAGGAGAAATGGTAAGGACACAGATCACCTCTCTGTCTTTTGATCATTCCTTCTTCATCATCATCATCATCATCTCCTCGAAGTTCCTCATCGGGACTTTTAAAAGTATGACGAGAGGTGTAATAAACATTCCTAACGGAACTTATGATGAATTCGTAATGAGCTGCTTTAATATACTCCTTCAATGGCTTGGATTTTTGAGCTGATCGTGTTACTAGACCAAGGGCTACGGAGTGCTAAGGATTCTTCAGGATTAAAAACTGAATGATGAGTCGATTCATTCGAGAATTAGTGTAAACAGACAAGTAACGATACTGCAATTTACCGAGAGAATGTTCATGTTCATGGGCTTATCGAGTGGAGTAAAATGTACAAACCAGTTTAACTAGTCGATTTCATGAAACAGAGTGAGACGCAAGAGCGTGACGACCGGGGTACCCTGAGATGATCAAGAGCGCGCGTTTTCCTTAAAACGACATTTATTCACAAAATAGACCACATGGCTCACGCGAAAGTTACCCGACCACACTCCAAGTTCTTACCCAGATTTCAGCCAGATCTGAGTCCTCTGGACGCTCCTGGACCGTCCGTCCGTCATTGATTCGTCAATCCCTTGTATCATTGTGAAACAGCCACTAACGAAGTAATTGAGATTATCGATGAGTTTTTCATAACTATGCAAATAAATCAGAATACGTTTTATGGGTTGTTCAATCAGTTCAATGTAGCTTGCGAAAACTACAAGTCTGATCGGATCGGCTTTCTCATTTGGTCGGATGAACTGTTAGGTCCAGTCGGATTTCTTCCCTCGCTCTAAATTCTCACATGAGTCCTGGAATCCTTGAGGTAAAGATTTATTAATTTTAATGTTACAGGTTATTTTACGCTAAAAATTAAGTTAAAAATGCAATTATTTATTATTTTTATTCATCTACAGCTTCAACGATAATCCGACATCGCACTATCCCGTGGTGAGTTATAATAATGCTATGTATCTCTTGCTTAAAGCGTTCGTTCATAGTAATTAAATTTACCAATGCCATTGCATTGTAAATAAATGTTGTAGAGATTGTGTGTTATAATAATTTGTTTATAGTTTAGTAAAAAAGAAGTGAGTCTGGACAATGCCGTACTACAATCGCCCTGTTCATCAGTTGAGTGACTACGAAGGGATCGATAAGAACGCGGATGTGGTTAAACCAGGAACATTGCTTATCACTGGAACTCCGTTTGTTTACGCTCTATCTCCCTTAGTAGCCGGCTCTCGCTGTGATACTTGCTTCAACGCCCTGTAAGTCAACATCTCGACCTTTACGGAATTTACGTGTTCATGTTAAAAGTCGTGGTTGCAATTAGTTGAGTGTTAAGTCTTGTTGAGCGAAGCGAGTTAATAATATCATTGACATCAGATCAGTTGATGTACGACCTTGCATGCATAGATTTATCGTTATTCTTACGGGATACCTTTTGGCGACTAATTCATAAGTAAAAAAATTAATTTCATTTCATTTCTGCTCCTACATTTTGTAATTATAAAAGTCTAGTCCGATCAGTAAACTTGACAGTAGTCTGAACTGGTTGTTAATGTCAGGACATTGTTTGTGTAAATGCAGTGATAATGGGGGCAAGGAGTCCAATAAAGAAGGGGGTGGTCTTAATCGGTGTGGAGCTTGTCGACTAGTGCGGTACTGTGGCAGGACATGTCAACGAACTGGATGGAATGATGGGCATAAATATGAATGCGGTGGGTTTAAGAAGCACCGAATTATTCCTGGATCTTTTGCCAGGCTGCTTCTTAGAGCTGTCGTTAAACTCCAAGTAAACAATCCCAACAATGGGTATCGTAATATAAATTATAAAGCTTCTGTTTAAAATGTGACATTGGTTATTTAGAACGGCACTGACTATTATGACGAGATAACTAAACGCAAAATCAGACGACGGTTCAAAGATCTTGTTTCCCGTGAGTTAATAGCTTCTGCAGCTCGAACTTAGCTGAAATTCTTTCATTGTATATGTCAGGACATTAACCGTTTATCATTTTAAATGCAGATTACCCTGACGTTAAAAACGATTCTAGGAGAATGGAACGTTTTAGGACCATGGCAGAAGTGGTGCAGTCGATGCTGGAGTTTCATCCTGAAGTCAAGATGCCCAATGAATCTGAACTTCTTGGCATTTGCGGCAGAGTAAGATGCGCTACATATTTATCACTCACTTCAGAGAGTTCTAAAAATACCCTCTGACTTTCATTCGTCAAGTTTCTAATCAATGATAAAATAAGAAGGACTGACGTGTGGAATTAATTGTAGATTTTTGTCAACACGTTCAGCATAACGGATTATGAAAATCATACTCTGGGATGTGGCCTTTATCTCGGAGCATCGATTTTTGATCATTCCTGTGAGCCTATGGCTGTAGCAAGTTTTGAAAACACAACGCTTTACATAAGATCTATCAGAGAAATTCCCATCTCATTACCCGTGAGTCCATGTCATTTATTTTCATCACAAAAAAGTCATTATTTCTCTCTTCTTATCACTAAATTTTCTCAGATTCTCAATGTCACGATCTGTTATCGAAACACGATGCGACCAACATTCATACGCAAAGAGGAATTGATGAGAAGCTACTACTTCGAATGCCAGTGTGAACGATGTAATCAGAATTTGTATGACGACTCGATGGAAGCCGTGATTTGTCCGGGTGATGGCTGTGGAAAGGAGGTTAATGATAAGTTGATAATCATCTTCTTAAGTCAAATGAAAATTAAAATTCAACTTGTAACGCTACAACTGACTAATATCAGGTGAACTTGGACCAGAGTGGCAACAAGTGTTCTAAGTGTGGTTACCACTTCGATGCGGCTTATGTGGAAAAAGTAAAGGAGACTGAAGAGATGGCAAAATCAAAATTAGATGAAATGAGCGATAATGCCTGTAAGAGTTCATTTTATTTTTGTATTTGCAACTTTAATAATCTAATGGTACTCATCTCATACAGATTTAGACGTTGCGGAGGTATGTCTGAGAGTTTTTAAAACCTTAAACTTTTCACAAAAACACTGGCTGTACACAGAAATGTGTGAAGTGGGCTTCGATGGCTGCATTGACTTACAGCAGTGGCAGAAAGCGTATGATTTTGGACTGACAGCTTTGAAAGGATATAGGTTGGTAATCTATCAACAGTTAAGGAAAATGAGCATCTTCAATTGTGAATCATTTATTACTAGGGCCTACTTGTACGAAATACATCCGACTCTGGGATTAATTCTGTTAAAAATGGCTAAACTAGCTTGGTACTTGGAGAAAGACGAAGAAGCGAAAGCATTTCTGACTGAAGCTAAGAAAATTCTCGATCTCACGCACGGCTCCGAAACTCCATTTGCCAAGCAACACATCTACCCCCTTCTACGACAAATACTTTGCTCCAAAATTCAACTGTCAAATGGACATTAGCTAGTCAAAAATATTCAGTGCAATAAAATTATTACTGCCAACTTAGTCCGATCTCCAAACTAGTAGTAGTAAAGACTTGATTATTAATGCCAAATACAAAAGCGTTCGAGAAAAGCATAGTGATATTTACTCGTTTAAACGTTTTTAGTTTTAATTTCCTCCAAATCTGCCATCCAAAGTAGTCTCAACTGGAGGCAGAAATCTATTTCAATAATAATAGTTAATGTATTATAAGTTTTACTAACCAAACTCTTTCATCATCCTCAGAAATCGAGCCTTACTGTCTAAACGTAAAGAATTCTAAAGTTCTTGGCTGTGATAAAGATTCTGATGACAATCGAGCTTTATTTGCATGTACTAAAAAACCAGACGCTGCATATGAAGTTCAGACCAAATATGAAGGCGAGTTTGCGGACATGCGAGTAGCAATGAACACTTTAAACGCTGTTGATACTCAACATGTTGGAAGGGTAATGTTAAAAGTTTTATTGAATGTCACTTGGTATAGAGTTAAAATACATTTTCGCTTATTGCTCGATTGCTCCACAGCTTCTTAATCACCAATGTAGCAGAGCAAATCCTAGTAAACCGCTTCATGACCTTCCAAACTTCAATGCTGACACAAACGAAGCACAGGAATTACTGAGCAAAAAGTATGTAACTGCACAAGAGCGATACAGAGCTCTTCAAGCTCGAGGCAGGATCCTTAGAGCAAGTTAGTTGTGTTTCAATAATTATAACTACCGTATTACTCAGAGTAATTCAATCAATATCGACATCAATTTAAATTATCTGTTACTTATAAGCTGATATTTTTACTACAATTGATAGGAATCCCAAAAGAAAAAGTATCAGTGGAGTTTGCTCAAAAGCTGTTTGGAACGTGCCCTGATATGTGTTCAGAGAAGGAACGCTACATGCGTGAGTTTCAAAGACAATTGACCAACTATGAGGTCTTGAGTGAGCACTCAGTAAGTATTTTTTCTAAATGAAAGAATAAGTACATTTCCCGGTTTACAATAACACTCATAACTGCAGGGTCAAGTTGATCACAGGAAAGCAATAAAAAGATATTCGAGAAGCTCTGCTGGTCAGGAAGAACCTCTTCCCCGTGAATTACGACCTGCTTCTACTCTCCAATTGACGATGGATTATCTTCTCCACAACATAGTACCTATACAAGGCATCCATGAAGAAACTTTAAGTGATTGGTATAACTTTTTGTGGGACCGCACGCGCAGCATCCGCAAAGACATCACACAGCAACAATTAACCGGCCTGGAGTCTGTCGATCTCTTGGAAAAATGTGCCCGTTTCCACATTCACTGTTCATGTTATTTATGCGAATTAGGTGTACAGTCATTTGATCCCAAACTGAATGACGAAAATCTTATGAAGTGTATTCAAAGCATGGAACATTTATACGATGATTTTTATTACCGCATTTGAAGCAGTAGAATCAAAGTGGAAGCAGGAAGACCCGAGATAAGAACAACAAAGAGTAACCGTTGAAGTATTTGACTCATATACAGTTAAGGTATTAACCATGTATTTATTAAGGATTTAATGTCTCGTAATAAATGACTATATATTCAGCGTTCCTGTTGTGTGATGATTTGCAGATTGTGGACCTTGGTTTCCGTGCAGCAGTACAGAAAATAGCAGAGCAAGAAGTTCAGAAAAAAACAGATTTTCTTGGAGACGTGTAAAACAACAGCAGACCAAATGCTGGAAGCTAATTTTCAAAGGAAAGTTAACTTAATTTCGAAAGGTGCCATTCGGAACCATCAAGCTAAACTGTAAGTCATTTCTTGTCATTGTTCTAAATGTGATCTGTCTGCTTCAGTGTGTTAATTACGGAAAATTTGAAGCTCATCTTTGGAAGAATAAAGATAAGAGTGGCAGTGTACAAGTTTGAAAAGCTACATTGCGAAAAAGAAGTATCTGAGAGCAAGCGAAGAAGAACTAGTGAAATGGGAGATCGACTTGATCTCCCTGCTGCTAATCTATCCATTTTATCAACACAAAAGGTACTTCGTGCAATCAAAGGCTCTAGTAGAAAATCTTCGCGTTTGAACAAAATGGATGAGAACAATGCTACGCAATGGACGAACAAATGTGAGCGATTCAATAGTATGACTGAGGATTTATCAAAAAAACTACAATCAATTGCTGCTGACATGGAGCTCACTGTTGATGACAACAAAGCAAATCTAGAGAATGCGATTCCGTCATCTATCCTTCTGCCACAACTAAAGCCAAGACTGACTTGAACAACTGTTGTTGGAAGCGTAGATGGGGAGCAGATGCAAATATGACAATCTCAATGAAAAGATGTTCACTAGTTCGACTGATTTCAAACCTACCAAAAAACAAAGACGTAATGCTGACAGCACCAGCTCAGAGTCTTTGTTATTGGAGCGAGATTCTTCATATGCATCCTTGCCGAGTAGCATGTCTCCATATTCAAAATCTCTTCTGGACGAATTCGAAAAATTTATGGATGAAATCAATAAGGAAAAGGAAATAAATGTAGATCCGTTGAAAACACACACGTCGACTGTCCCACATTTTACAAATAATGCAATTGATGCTGAAAAATTTTGCAATGGCTTTGAATTCTCGATTCCTGACTTCGCTCCCAAAGCTGGAGTATATATACAGCTATAGTCGAAGGTGCTAAAATGAGAACTCCAACTGGAACTGATGCATTGCCGGAAAGTCTCTCAATGCTTTTGGAGGAAACGAAGGAAGAGAAAAGTAAAATCTTTCTTTTGCCACCGGAAGATTTGGAATTGAACTCTTAAATAAGTAAAGTAGGCTAAAAACCGTTAAATTATCAAATCCTGATAATTGCTTTTACTCCTGCCGGAATGAGACAACCCCATTGCTAGATGCTATGTTAGTTCTTGACTGTTAACTTGGCTATGGCTATAAACTAATTATTAGTTAATAAGCAAACATCCCTTTTATACTGTCCTTGTTTATAATTATTATATTGTTATGATGTTTCTACTACGGCAGAAGAAATAAAACTAATTGCTTGGAACAAATGGAAACTCCCCAGGAGTAAAATTTTCATAACTTTTACCATGCATCTGTAATAGTTTGGTTTGCATAGACAGATACATTTCAATGCAGAATTATAAACTGTTGTTATAGCGTGGTTGCGCTTAGAACCAACAGAAACGAACCAAAAACTACTGTCCCTCTCCTTATCTTGGGTATTTATTGTTAGATAAAGTTTCTCGCCATCTGATCTTATTACACTGGCATTTCCGATTCGGATTGAAGTAGCTTTTCATTTCTAAAATGGGGCGGCATTCAGCTATTGAGAAAGAATATCTCAGGTTGCTAACTTTTGTTACAATATTAATGTCAGGTATGCTAATCTTAAATCAATCTGAAATACTACAATGAACGCTGCATTTAATCCACAGAGAAGTTCTCAACGGCGAGCAGCGTGCTGAACGAGCGTTGAGAGTTATCAAGCATCAGATGCAACTAATTGAGAAACTATCTCGCGACCAACCTAATCCCATAATGCAGCCGCAGCCTGATTCAAAGAACTTCCCTAGTTGCACTACCAACCCAGACTTATCTCGCGACCAACCTAATTCCATAATGCAGCCGCAGCCTGATTCAAAGAACTTCCCTAGTTGCACTACCAACCCAGACTTATCCAGCAACCAACCTAATTCCATAATGAAGCCGCAGCCTGATTCAAAGAACTTCCTTAGTTGCACCAAGCCAGACTTGGAGGACAATCAAACTCCAAATCCAACAATACCAATAATCGAACACCTATACAAGAACAAGGTACCAGAAAAAAAGAATTCTTCAACGCTTGCACCGAATTTCGACGGAATTAGCCCTGAAAAGTTGAGGGAAGCTAGAGTAAAAAAGCATCGAATTTTACATGGGTAATATGAAAATCTGACTCAAACATTCAAAAAGCATTATGCTAAACACTTATCAATCTCGCTTTTGCAAACTTTCTATTTTCTTTTCTCCTTTTACAGACAGCTCCAAGCCATGAACGAGAGGATAAATCAGTTGATTGCAGAGCAAAATTCGATGGTCAACTTCATAGGCGAAGTGTCCCAATGGAAAACAACAATGGAAGGCGTAATCCTAGACATAAATGCCAATATCGATGAAACCTCCGATATGAACCTAAGCATTGACATTGACAGTATCGAAGTCACACCATGCTCATCAGTCGACCCTTTAAATTCCGCAACAAACATTCAGCGTAAGAAGTTATGGAGAACAGCCAGGACATACTTTACAGCGGACCAAGCTCATTACCTGTTGTCCTAAAGTAATACCCAACCCACCACCACCACCTGTCCATTTCTATATCCCTTTCATCCAAATTCACAGTCCTTCTTCGCCACAATAACCCATAATAAGTCATAACACACTCTTTTGTCATCTTGATAAGTTTTGCATTAATCTGAATAAAAGTGCATACAACCTACTACACTCGCGTGCCTTCGAATTCCTTGATTTCCATGAAACACTCTCCCACCTACTCTCTCCTTAGTAAAAACCCTAGTCATGGAACAGTACCACCACCACCACCGCCCAACAACTTTGGTTGTCGTTGTTGTGTTGGGACTACCCGGATTATTGGCAGCGTACATTTCTCCTCCTTTACTCAACTCGGACGCAGAGATCGATTAAATGTTAAGCAGGGAATCCAGAGCTCTCTCCTACTCCTCATATGACGAAGACGAGGGCGGCGGACTAAAACTCCCGAATCCGGGAGTGAGAGCGGTGCTAAAAAAAGATTCTTCGGGGGGATATACACTCAATTTATATATATGTATAGAGAGTCATTTGCATGATGGTGGTGCTAATGCAGGAGCATTTATGTAGCTTGGACAAAGGCACGAGAGAGAGTGTGTGAAGTGGCTGGTGGGGAAGCCCGGACACGTTTGAACGAAGGGAGTCCGGCGTTCCTTCAATTTCTCTAAATATTTTTATTGCACTTTTGCGTCCACTCGCGTCCCTTTAAAAATTCCCTTCTTCCTCTCTCTCTTTTCTAGTCTTTGAATATTATGATTAATATTCAAAATTTCAATTTTCACCCCAATTTTTCATAATAAAGTCATCTACTGCATCAAAAGACAGGATGGATAGACTGCAGAATATACTAAGCGCATTTTAGCGCAGCTTCTTCTACCTACAGAATCTTTTTCTTATTTTTATAATATGTATGGGAGTGACCTACGTTGGATTATTTAAATAATTAAATAATTGAAAAAGTGAGTTATGAATTTCGAGAGGCCGACAAGTTCTTGACGAGAGTGAAGAAGGAATTGTTGTGAGTGTTGTGGAGGTTCTGGTGAAGGAGAATTTTGAGTTTTTGGTGGTGGTGGTCAAGTTTTGAGGAGGAGGATCTTCTTCTCCTCTTCTTCTCCTTTGCTCGTCGTTGTTCTCCTTCACTCGGTTCTCTCAGTTTTCAGTTTTCATTTTCATTCAAGTAGTCGACTGAAGTCGACTGTTGTTCTCCATCGTGTCGAAACTCGTCGAAAGTGTTGTTACCTCCACCTCGGACCTTGAAACTTTTGAAAAAGGAACCCACGCCAGAGACAGAAGCTTCATCTCCCTGTGACAGACTCCCGTTTAGTGACTTTTTGCTTTGCTTTTAAATTTGATTATTTTCATTATTTTGTCATCATTAACAATGTCCCTGTTATTTTGTTTTAGTAGCTGTCAAGCGCCTACTAATTATACTTCGATGAGTAGAACCAGCACAGAAGTTGGTAGTTGTAGAAAAAGTATTCTCCGTCCCCCTACGCTCACGATCACCCCCCACAGAGGAATTTTGTTCAGCGGGTGTGGCTTCTACTATGGATAAGCCATATGCAGTAGCTGTCCAGAAGAAAGTTGCAGAGATTCAGTTGCTTCTAAAAAACTCTTGTAATTCAAATATTGGAAAGGAGCTGGTTGTTCGATTAGCAGATATTCTATCTGAAGATCATACCTTTTTGACGGACAAGAAGTTTCGAGGTGACTGCGGTTCAGGTTCTAAAAGGTTATTTTTGAAGCAGAAAACTCGAGCTTTGATAAGTCGGTTGGATAATTTGAAGGACATAGTGGTGGATTTCGGTAAGTTTTAAGTTTGGGATGCTTTTAGTGAGTGGGTGTGCCTTTGTGTGTATGTGTGTTTTTTTGTGTTAATGGGTGTGTGTCTGTGTTGACTTTTCAGTCAATAGAAGCCGTCCTGTTGCTGCTGTTGTTGCCGCTGATGCTGCTGCTGTGACCACTCGCACCCCAAAAGTTACCCTTGCACGCTTAACGCCACAAGAAATTCAGATGAATGTAGACGGGAGAAATGGAGGGGACTTTACTGAAGATGATGATTCGCTAGACAGCGATAATCTGTTTGAACCAGTTAATGTGTAAGCGAAATTGCATGCCGTTTGTCTGCTTGTTTGTTTTATTTTTATTGCAAATTTTTATTACCAATTTTTAACGTTTTTTTATTTATATGAATTATTATTACTGGAAAAAGGACTTACATGGAATTTGTTTTTTGTTGTTATAATAGAAAGGTAAGCCAAAGACATTTCAACGGATTCAATACGTCTAATTTACCGGAAAAGAGAGTAAGGAAACAAATTCTACGTCCTGATTTCGTAAGTTCTTTCAAAAAAGTCAAAATGGAGGAGGAACTAGGTACGTCGCAGAATAATTTTAAGAAAATTAAGTTGGAGCACGAGCGCGACGACGTTTCGTCATCAAATGAAGGCGATTCTTCGACTTGGAGGGCGACGACACCAACAAATAGTAATGGTAGCAGTAATGAATTTCCTTGTCCAGTATGCAAGAAGATTTTCCGCAAGAAGGGTCACATGACAAGGCATCTCCTGACTCATGAGCCAGAAAAACCATTTGGATGTGACTTTTGCCCCAAGCGATTTGCTGCCAAGTACAGTTTACAAATGCATCTGCTGAATCGCCATAATACTGATGCTAAGCCTTTTGAATGCGAACATTGCGATAAGCGGTTTACATTGAAGAAGGAATTGGATCAGCATATGGCATCTCATAAGAAAGGATTCAAGTCTCGCAGTTATCCATGCCATTTGTGTGAACTGAAGTTTATAGCGAAGGATGATTTGGATAAGCATTTGGAGTCCCATCCAGAGGCGAACATTTACAACTGTGGACACTGCGACAAGACTTTCCCCAGACGCTACAACTTGATACGTCACGAAAGAACTCATAGCACAGAGAAGCCATTCCACTGTGATGTATGCAACAAAGATTTTGGAACAAAAAATGGCCTACATTTGCATTTACAATCTCATGAAGTCGAGGATCAGAAGCCGCTTGTTTGCAACTTGTGCGATAAACGATTCACTGTGGAGCAGAACTTGGAACTACACATTTCTTATCATAATCAGTCTGAAGATAAACCATTTTCATGTGAGCTATGCGAAGTTCGCTTTAAGTCTCAAGAACGTCTGGATAGACACTTTGAAACTCATGGGAGCAGTGAAGGACGAGTTTATCCGTGTCAGTACTGCGAAAAAACTTTTCCTCGAAAGTATAACCTGGTGAGACATGAATTGTCTCACACTCATGGGAGAAGGAAGCCGAAGGATGGGATGCCAATGAGAATACTTGGTCGTGATAGTAAAAGTACGGAAGATGGGGATAAGTCGGACGAGGAAAACGTCTCTGGAAGTATAGATGAAAACTCAATGCCCCCAACAAGTATGGAAACGGAATCAGTGACGTCAATTCAACTAGAGGGTAATCAACATCATCATTTAGACAAGTCTTATTCAGCGTTCAACGATCTTTGTAAGTCGGATCTTTTCGCAGTTCTCTTTGGAATCGGTGGCGACGCATTTGACGACTACGAAGGACCCTCTCCTTTCTCCACTGAGCAATATAGAGTACTGAAGTTTGAAAATTATTAATGAAAAACATCGCCGATCTACATGGCGTTTCCTCATTCAGAACCATCTCATAGAACACGTACAACTAATTTTACAAGCGCAGGGATTTTTACAGTTCTCAGATACCACAGTGTATGTCTAGTTTTCTCTAAGTCAGTCCAGTAGGTTGCGAATAACCGGAATACCGGATGTAAGTTAAGCAGCACGAATATTTTCCAATGTGTCAGTTGATGTATTATTACTATTACATTTTTATTCTCCTAGATCATCATTATATGCTTCCAAGATGGAAGAGCTGCGACCTCATTTGTTGTAGTCCATAACTAATTGAACACGCTTGTTATCGTAGTGGTATTAGTGAGCCAAAATGTATCACTAGTAGTATTTTGAAAATGTAACTCATTAGCTAACTTGTAAAAAACAAATAGTTGTTAGATTTCAAGTTACCAATGGATGAATGCACGTCTATTTTTAGTGTAATAAGGATAAATAATGCAAAGTAAGTACACTGGGCATAATTGTATTTTTGAGTATCCACTTTCAAATAGAACATAGATTCAGTTTACGTGTGGTCACGCCAATTATTCTGTTATCCAGTACTGTATTTCTTCTGATGATTTTCTTTATGTTTTTCAAAAATCTCCAATGTTTTTGTGATGTAGTTTTATTGCAGCTCACAAGATTCGAAACACTGCAATACGCAATTAGCATGCTTTTGTAATGCAAACCTGGCCTTAGTGAAATACTGTTGTATCTTTTTACAGTTAGTATTGGTATGTAATTATAATAAAACAAGTACTTCTAACTGTCCATAAAGTTGAATTTTATGTATTCTACGTAGCATGATAAATTTATAAATATCGTGAAGGGGGCAGATTGTACTGCGAAGGGCTTAAATTTTGTGATACCCCAGGGATTTTAGTTTTTCAGTACCTAAATATTTTGTCACGGGAAATTCGTAGTTTTCTAGTGAAATGAGTAATATAATACGCGATATCGGCTGTAAACTGTTTTTACGGTTTAGTCTCTTGTATCGTTCAACGTTAAAGGAACTTTTTTGTTGGTTCTGTTTTTCCGTAAGACTGATAAGTATACCTTTTACCGATATTTTGTAAGAACCTACCTTGGTTGAATATTCTTCCTCGCCCTCTAAATGCTAGTAACAAGGACGGTTCTGGGTTTTTGGAGTTAGATATGGGGCGTGGTAGGGGGTCCCATGGGGGTCAGATGTGTGCAAAAGTTTCGAAAAGTTAACATGTAAAGTTTCGAGAAAAAAATAAAAAGTGAAATTCTTTAACATGGCTCAAATGGGGAAAGTTGGTTCATTCAAAAATTTCTGAAGGTACGAAGCCGGTAACTTCGGGAAGTTTTGAAGGGTGTTTCTGAAAGAAGAAGGGTATGCGCAGTTTTTAAAAGAAACTGCGGAAGGCATATGAGAAAATGAATTTTGAAGCTAAGCAAAAATCCAATGTTAATTTTACATAAAGAAAAAAAGCTTAAGTAAAATTAACATTGGATTTTTG
>Ga0194135_10000334_pt1 | contig 27499 bp, 39 predicted proteins | sample LitLau_LLRF_2013_FD_134024 | JGI IMG/M metagenome (GOLD analysis project Ga0194135, IMG submission 134024) | Freshwater sediment microbial communities in response to fracking from North America - Little Laurel Run_MetaG_LLRF_2013 (version 2) | ecosystem: Environmental > Aquatic > Freshwater >... | reverse complement strand
TACTTCTTCAATCCAGATAGCTGGGAAGAATAGTTTCCTAATTTTTCCCCACTGGTTTTTCGGCCACTGTATTCCAACATTCAAACTTTGAGTTTCAACGCCAACTTGCATTCGTTTTCTTGCGCGTAATGGAAATCCTGTATGCTAGTAATATTATTTGGAAGTTAGACCACATACAGAATTAAGATGAATTAATTATTAAAATTAGAGTAAAGCCTTACTGGTTCCAATTCTATAAATGTATCATGAGAGTCTCTGTCTGGATTCATGTCAGCTTTAATATCTGTATACAATCTTTCTTCGGCGTCTAAGAAATGTGGCTTGCTGATAACAATAGGAGCCCCACTTTTGCATGATTGAAGTCGTCCTTGTCCATTGATGTTCTCATTGTAAAGTCCTTCTCCAGGATTAGGGTAGAAACATTCATTCTCCGAATATTCCTCTGGAGATGTGAAGACTTCTTTGGGAAGGCGAAATCGATATCCAGGAATCCCTTCGTATTTCATGTTATCGTCATATTTAAGCCTGTAACGTATTATTAGATATAGCTACGTATATTATAAGTCAATTCAGTCCGTTAACCGCTGTTAGAAATAAGAGACCAACCAAACAGAACGACAAATTTCAGGTGAATGAGCGTAGAGGGTAGTGTCTTTGGTTATAAATGGTGGAAACATGGAACCATCAGTTCCTTTGATCTCTCCACACGTTCCGTTCCACCAGCCGTCAGGAAGCCTCGGGCTTCCATCGATAGACTTTATCGTGTTGAACTTTGAAATGTCTCTCGTTCCAGAATATACTTCCCACAGTCCATCCGCATTCTGCCCATTTCTCTGTAAGTTAGTCATAATGATATATGAATACGATTGTTATAGGCAAAAGTGTGCAAAAATCCCTTATATTTTATCTAACTTACGTTTAGCCAATACCCGAAATGTCCATTTTGTAGCTCAGGTGGAAATGTCACACCCGTGGTGGGTCCAGCCAACTCAAGTATCGAGTAAATGAAAGGAAGCTTCCAACCAAACCATACATCACTGACGGGTTGAACTCTTCTAATGAATTTTTCAGAACCGGATAGCAATGCTAAAACCAGGTTCTGGAGTTCCTTGGGTAGCTGTTCAGCTGGCAGGGTAGCGAAAACTGTTGCAACCGACTAGACACGTTCAATGAAAAATAGTTTACTGATTTAGTATAAAAATTATTCAAATACCCCAGGTTCACTCACAATGTATGGAGTATTTATGGTATAAACCACGTCTTCTTCAGCACCGTTAGACATCTCGGGCACAAACGTATACCTGCATTGATTAGAATTTAAAGCCAATCCTTGTGGATTTATAAAAAAGCTAATTTTCTTTTACGTGATTTTTGGTCGAAATGTTACAGTGTCAGAATTTACATCCCCTCGAATATCGTCCTTTTCTCTTTTTTCTCTGGAATACAAGACAAAGATGCGTTAGATGGATTACCATAAGTTGCTGCAGTAAAATATATACAATATATGCATTCATAACAATACTCTTCTGGCCCCGCTTACTTGTAAACGTAAGGACCGAGTTGTTGTAACTTCGGAATTGTACTCCAATCATTATTAACTTCTTCAAAATTTGTGACATTAAAGGCATAAAAGCTCATGTAAATGGGTATAGGTATTTCCACCCATTTGTCATAGATGAATGTTCCATTTTTTAATTGGGCTTCCTGAAAAACAGTAAATAAATTAAATGTAGCCTAAGTACGGAACATCTTTCAATCTTTTGAGCTGTCTGAAGCCTTACTTCTTCAATCTTTTTGTCGATTATGTCGGGAACGACAACCCACCCTAAAATAGCTGCAAGTGCGATAACAATTACACCTATTGCTATAATTACTCCACTTAAAATAACTTTGTTCATTCTGAAAGCTATATGAGCTATCAAAAATGTTATCTAATATCTATTGCTGATGAGTATTCGTCTCTTTCAACTCAGAGACTCAAAAGAGACTGATTGAAGCTTGAAATTCCAAGATAACCAGCACTATGTGCAAATAAGGTTCACATAAAAACTTGATAACCAAGTGTTAATGGGATGAGTCCAGAAACCACACCTTTCCATTGTCGCTTTAGGTCAACTCAAATTGGTTTGAGTTGAAGAGCCATGCAACTAACAATAAGATATATTATTGTTATACCTATAGACTGCGCATTGATTTAAGATAAAACACTTATGGGCACATGATTGGATACGTTATCATGTATCTTCAATGACATTTATATTATGTATCAATAATTATTATTGTGAACATTTCCCAAAATGACACGAGGGACAATGATATGATGACCTTTAAGATGAATACGCAATACGATCAACAAATCAATCAATTCATAGTTCCAGTGATTAAAAAGGAATATTATGTACATTGCGACGTGTCACCTAAATGATAAGATAATTTTTGCTACTCTGGATAATTTAACATTCACGATCTTGTTATACTCCGGGATAACAATTACTACTATTCTGTAAACCAGTCCAGTGCTTTGTTTTGTGGGGAAAAACATTTATTTAATCAACCATTTATGTTTGAGAAAAAGCTACAACACGGAGTAGCCTAAACTCACAATGCACAATAATACTATAATAGAACGATAATTGCATTTACTGTAAAAATATCAACAAGTCTTGACTTAGTTCACGAAATTAAGCTATTAAAAAGTTTTAGAAAAGGAAATACAAATGTAAACATATAAGAAAAACATTATACGATTAAATTACAGAAATGCTTAACAATAGATAAATGCAGATCACTGTCCTTCCTAGGTTTAATAATACTGAAGACAATTTCAATGGTGGATATAAAAATATAAACAATATCACAGTTCCGAAGTACCACTAAATTGATTTTAAATTTTCAATCAAAGGAAACTTGACAGCCTCATCAATTTCGTACTTGTCTTTGTGCTTTAAAGGCTTCATTTCAACCGGAGGAATTTTTAGAGGCTCACTGACTAGATCAAAATTTTTCGGTGTTAGTAATGCTGCAGTTTTGATATCCTTTGATGTATAACAAAACAGGAACATGAAAAATGAAAGCAGAACAAGGACAAGACTAAATCCCAACACGATCCATTTGGTGATGTCGATGAGACGTAATGGAGTAAGCAACTGGGATTTTAATTCATTACTCAGTTTTGTATCGATCTCTGCACACTAAAGTAATTTTAAAATTAGATTAGTTGGCTAGTATGAATAAACTTCAAGAAATATTTTGCAGTTACCTCATCAGCCCAGACAACAGGAAATAACATCTCCGGTAGACGGGACAAAGATTTCATAATTGAAACAGGCTTCATGATTACATTGATTTGGATTCGCTTACTTGCCCTAATGACAACTCCACTTGTCTGAAATGAAAGATTGAATTAATTGGTGTAATTAATGTATTATAATGGTTTATTAAAACACACTTACGGGCTCAATATCAAGAAAAGTCTCGTGCTTCTGCTTAACAGGATTCAAACCAGACTTATCTATATAACTCTGATATCCGTTCAAGAAATGTGGAGTAGACATTGATACTGGAGCCCCTGTAAAGTATCAGAGGAATTCCAATTTTAAAACTGCATCACAATTACAAAGTTATAACTCAACAAATGATTAAGTTCATACCATCTCTACACGGCCCCAAGTTAATGGCTCCATTGTGTAAGCAATCTTCATCGTCTCCAGAGCAAAAGCATTTGTTGCTATTACTCGTCCTCGGGTCCTCTAATAGCTCATCTGGGGCTGTAAATCTGTAGGCTGGAATTCCCAAAAATGCTACATCTTTCTCATAAGTAAGAAAGAGTGAACGACACAGTTCGGCATTAAAGATTCTAATGATTCTTTTCTTGGAGACGAATGGAGCAAATATTGACCCATCTGTTCCCGAGATTTCATTACACTCTGATCCCTCTTCCCACCAATCTAATTTTCGTTTTCCTTTCCAAGATTCTACTTTTCCAAAGTCTTCAATGTTACTGAGCCCCGCGTTTACCTCTAGCTCTCCTTCATCCGTTCCGTTTTTCTAAACAACACCAGCATATATTAAATTGTCGTTTTTGACCATTTCAGTACATAGTAAATACGTAATAAAAACACCACTTACTCCTACAAAAAGCCCAAAGGAGTTATTTGGAAGTACAGAAATGCCAATATATTCTTCAACCTCCGACGCAATAGGAAAATGCCATCCTTGAAACAATATCTCATTTACAGTTTTCGTAACAAAGGCTTTCTCCTTAAACTTCGAGACAAAAACACTAGCCATGTAATCCACAGGGGAAATAAGTTCAGCAATCTTTAAAGACATCGCCTGTAAATAAATGAATACAAGATCACCATATAATTTTGCTACTAACAGATGTACAAGAATGAAAGTAGATTATTTTATCTTACCACAAAGGGTATGTTAAGTATAGTAAGCCTATCTTCTTCTTTAAGGCCATTAGATAGCTCTGGCTGGAAGAAATAAGTAATTTTCTCCTTGTACAAAACTGTTCCATTTTCAGTCTCCCTTATGTCAGTCTTTTCTCGATTTTCCCTGTAAAGTGACAGAACAAACCTCTAAAGCTCAATCCCTTTATGAAAATGCTCTTTGTCGCTATAAAACGCGTACAAGTAAACAAATGGTCCGATTTCATTCAATTTTGGGTAACTTCCGTTCAGGACTTCAATCGGGTTGGAAACATTAAACAGGTAGATCTTTAGGTAAATTGGAATAGGAACATTTCTCCACTTCTCCCATACTTCAGACCCGTTCGTCAACTTAACTTTCTGGAAAATCAAAAACAGGTTACTTTCAGACATTATACAACATTTTATACGACGCAAATAGTACATAAATAATGAAGTCTCCTGAGATGGTACCAAGTTCAGACTTACCTCTGATATTTTGGATTGAATGACACAAGGAAAAATGATCCACCCGAATATAAAAGTAGTCAGTAAGAAAAGTAGTCCAGTAAGAAGGAGAATACAAGGATTTCCACACCATGGAACTTTCCGCATCGTAGATGATTGATTAGTGGGAGTCTCAATAAATGCAAATTCAGGGATTTGTACTGTGTCTATCTCTATCACCAGTCTTCAAGCTATTCAAAATGAGAACATCACTTATTATTAATTATTTATTACTATCACACAGTCTATACAAACTAAATATCATACATGTATTAACGTACAGTTTAAACTATCAAGTGTAATTAGTAATTAGCTTACCTGTCAAATTACTTCTACACTAAAGTTCCAGTGGAAAAGGCCACATGTTTTTTTTGGTCAAAATGTTTATATTTATGTTTTGCTTATAGCTTAATTGTAAGCACTCATTAAACCACTGAAAATAACTGTGTAACACTACCAGGAATAGATAATAAGATTGGCTAACTCGAGCAGACAGTTTTACGTCATTAGGTACGAACTGAATGTCTACAGTCTACACGCGTAAGAGCGATGATTCACACGATGTTTCCAGCTGACGACTGTTTGAAACAGGAACTGAATCAAGTTCCATACACTCACACACACACTAGGAGGGGAAGAATTATATTCTACGAGTTTTACCCGAGTTTTAAGCTCAAGGTGGGTTGGCCGAGGTCACGTTGCTTTACTAATATACGACTAATGGTGGCTGTATATGTGGCAAAAAATCGTAATAGGATTTATGTATCGTAAGGTAGGATATTATGGATAATGGATGTGTCAATTCCGTTTGTCTCACGTTACCCTCGATAACTTGGATTGCCTAAAGTTTGCGTGTTCTTTATATTGTGTGTATCAGCATATCAGACATCAGAGATTTAACAGAATAACTACTTGTGTTAATTAGCATTCTTTAATATGTTCCATATGCAAAAGATTAACTTTAAGAAACTACGTCTCTGTTCGGGTACTTTGGATGGCAAGTACTGCAATGGCAATAGATAAATAGCCTCAAGTATCTTGTAATTGTTGGTTGTACAGGTAAGTTTGTAAGGTAATGGAAAAGCTGTGCGAATAAACTGTATGCTCTCTGAAGACGCTTCACCTTAAGACTGACTGGGTGTTAGGTAATACAAAGAGTTTATATAAGCTGAATGTGAGACAACCATTGCTGTACTCGTAATAACATACATTCTGCACTCAGGTTGATTTTTCCGTAGTCTATTTTCTCTGATTATGTTAATCTTTCATGGTTCATATTTAAATGAATTTATTACTCTCGTTAAAGATGCACATTATCATCAAGGAGAACATCAGCTAACAAGAATAAATATTATTCCTAAAAATCGGGAAGGCTAGAAAAATAATAATAAGAGATTCAAGGAATTATGGGATAATTAATCTGGAAATAGGAAAGTCAGAAAGAAATTATTAAATGTAAAAATATTATGGCTTTACCTTAGGAAATTACTTTGCATTAACGCAATGCCGGGCAAAAACCCTTTTCGGATTAAAAAGACTTATTATAAGTACAAGTACACCTACCTCGAAAATAGTTTAATCAGGTAAAACGAAAGCTTAATTGTGGGATACGTATCAAGAGCAGCATTTCACATATCTAAACTGAATAATAATAATAAAATAATTGAAGGATTATCTAACTGCTGTCTGACCATGCTATTGTTAGCATTTTTTCTTTCACATTTTCTGATTTTCTCACGACACTGTTTTGCTACTACCACTACCAGCATTAGTTCCAATCTTCCAATTAAAGCAAGGTTAGTTATGAAACGGAACTGGTTGGTCATGCAGTTTCTCAATAAACTTGATTTATCATTTAGCACTTTTAAGGTTGATGAAGCCAATCAAGACGAACAAAAACAACTGCTCCTATAACTAAACCAGATGGTCACAGAACTATCAGGGTGTTTGAAAGAGAAAATTGCATTTATGATATCAATTAGAGGCCTAAGTGATACCTGCTATGGTTGGACTTTTATAGAGACCTGCGTCAGAGCTCAGAGATCACATAAAACTTATTTGCCCTGGGCTAAGGAATATCCCAAAGAGTACCAGACAGCATATTATATAAAAGATACGTGACAAATCTACCTGCGTCATACAAAATGTTTGCATGGAGATGATGCGATTCCCAGATAAACTATTATCGAGTGGCATTTTCAGTCAAAAGCTCCCTTCATCGATGCAACAAAAGTCATTTCAATTTCTAATTCCTACTCCCCTATGTCTAATGCCTATACTCCTCCCTAAATTTTTTGCTTTCTTATAAAATGTCTATGTCCGAATCTGCTAATGGTGAATCTGCATTTGTTAAGCGATATCAACACATCCTTGGGGCAAAAATTCTGAATTTAATTGAGAAGTATCCAGATGGCCCACCTCTCAGCGTGTTGTCAGAGCTTCAGAAAGAAAAACTGGGGACAGGAGATGTAACAAACTTCCATAATGTTCAGCCAACAACTAAAAAAGGTCTTACGAGAAGCAAACGGCCTTTTTCTAAACCTTCGACAGCTAATTCAAAACAAGCAACAGGCACAGCTACTAAAACTTCTCCTGTGAGCATTCCGAAAGTTCCAAAATCGTCTTCGTTAACATCAAACTACAGAATATATTCAAAATCTCGACCTGCTTCTCGACCTACATCAGCTCAAAAGTCAATTTCTGTTAGTAATAAAGATCCAAGAAAAAGCTACTCAGGAAAATCATCAATTATGGCCACTTCCCAGAAATCCAAGCCTGCTATATCTTCAATAGAGCCTGATCAACGACGACCAAATGCAGCCACAGGTGACTTTGCAGAGCCTAAAGAAACTTCCGGACCAGTAACAAAGCCCAATAAGCCACTGGCCCAGCGATTCAGAAAACCACCAGTTACAGCTCCACAGAAAAATAACAAAGGTCCTATTGTCTCGATGACTCAGGTGGTCTTAGCTCCAAGATTCGGCCCTGAATCTTCAGAGCCTTCAGTACTGAATGTTGTACAGCAGAGATGCCGTACAGCGCCGGCAGGGCGAATATGGGGTCGAAATAGCAATTCATCAGTCACCTCAACTTTTTCAGCAGAAAAGACCAAATGGGTTCAAAGAGCTGTATACAAGATCGGGGAATCCCTTTGGTCAGCTAGCGGATTGATTCCACCCAAAGCTATCGACTCTCCAGAAATTCAAGGCAACTTCGGAGAGCTATACGATTTGGCTGTTAAGAGTAAGTCACAAGGATTGTCTTCATCGGCTCATGAGGAAACCAAAAGAAAACTTCCTTCAGTAGCCAAAACCTTAAGTGACGATCATTCTGATCGTTCAATACCTTCACTGGGTAGTCATCTGAGCTTCAGCTTATTTGCATCGACCAAAGAACCACCAAATCATGTCACAAACAAACAAATGTGTGATTCTGACTTATTACTAGACACTTTCAGAGACAAGTTGGTCAAAGAAAGTAAGATCTCACGGATGAAAGATGCTTCTACTGACACCCAGCCAGATTCAACTAGTCTTGCTAATCCAGAAAATGAATCCAAAGGAGATGGTATCCATATTACCTGAATACTTGAATGATGAATAATCACATTGCTTGAATTGAATTAACGTGATTTGACATACTACTTCATTGATAGATAAAGAAGAATCTGATGATACGGATGACGATACACCCAAACTAATTCACAACTGCTATATCTCCGAAGGAAAGATTATCCCTGAAGATGGACCTCATAAATTCACTCTCAGTACTTTTGCTTTACTCTCGACTTCTTTAAGGTAGATGGGAATTGATTTTAAATTTACATTTGTTTATTATTCCGTTAACAAAAAATTCATTTGCACAACGGGATAATATGTTTGTCAGGAGGGTGAAACCATCACTGAACAATACCTACTTTCGCAGAACTGTAGATCTCAGAGGATTTGAAGTACACGAGTTGAGATTCAAGTATTCTTCTACGCGAATATTTGTGAGTGACCATTAGAAGCTCATTACAATTTAAAAATAGGACGAGCAATATATAATGCCTCATAAATATGCCTCATGAATGTTTTATTATTTATTCCATCCAGGTGGAAGGGAAGCAGCCACAAAAAGGTGACAAGAATGCGAGATTGGTCAGGGAGATCATATCATTGCCTCCGGAACTAACTATTAAAAATCTGAAAGTGATGAGAGGAAAAAAGGGAGTCGTGGTATTTGAAGAGATCATAAAGCCCAAACAACATAATGTTACGATCTCTCAATAATTTCTTACTATTAATATTCCATTGTACTATTGTCTTTTGTGAGGCTGATAAATGTTTTATTACACAAGGATACATATTGAATAAGTTTCTTGAGTCACCTTGAATATGATTGTAAGGGATTTTGTAAGATGTAAAAACGCATGTCACATTAATTAGCATAAAAATCGGCTTAGCTGCGTAACATAAAGGGCATTTGTAACTAAAGTTTTTAGTACCTATGAACATGGAATTTGCCAAGCAATTAGGATTTCCCTATGAACTCATCGTCCAGTGGTTTTTACTGAATATGAATCCTTCAAATTCAATCATCCTCTGTAAAAAAAAATATTAAATCTAAATGCTCAGAGATTAATTTTGATGCACTGGTTCTTCTTCATATAATAAAGCACTTTTAGCTATCAAGATCATGAAATGCAAATAATTTGCGCTACATGAGACCAAAAAATTGTGCTTGGTATATCAATCTCGTTTAGTTACTTATTGACAGTAATTATTGATTAATGGGTACAATACAATGATACAGGGCAAATACAAGTCAAATCCATTTTTCACAGGCTTAAAGTTAATTCCTGATCAGTATAGTTTTAATAGCTCTCTAACTTTTCAATTGCTTAAGTAATTTTACTATTTACAAAAGGAAAACGAAAAAATTCTTACTTACATAAAGCTATCCACCATGAAGGGTTGAGATAAACGTAACAGTGTCATTAGGTTCTAATACATATTCAACTTTCTCCAAAAGTTCCCAGTCAGTGTCATTGATCAAAACCAAAATACCAGGTCGAACATCGTTGTCATTTAATATCAGAAGTTCTGGCCTTTCCTTGATGAGATGTTCTTTCATCCAACGAAGCAAATTAGAAACTTTCCAGCCTTTACGGATCTTAATTTTTAATTCTTTAACTCCTCCAAACAGAATTTCAGCTCCACCGCCAAAGTTTAGAGTGATTGAATCCATCAATTCTTCTGGAATGTCGTCCATTTCATCAACTTGGTTTTTTGAAGTTCCTCCTGCCTTCTGACCCTTGGCCTTCCTTCGTCGAATTGCTTCAGCATATGGAGGTGCAATTGGCATTTGGACAGGGTCTTTGTATTCATATCCTTCGGGTAGAGGGTAAGTTGAATCGCTATCCCATCCATCTAAGTCTCCACAAGTGATGAAAGGTATGATGACTTTCTCCGTTTCACTTAATTCCACTTGATACTTAAGTAGACTGTTATTGCTCACTCTTGGAGTGTAATCGATTGGTAACTTGAATCCTCTTGCAACAATGAAAGATTCGATACTTGATGCCCTACTGCTTCGCGGTTTCGCTACGACGACATCCCCAAAGAATAAACAGACTTTCCCGTACAAGGTTTCAACTCCTGACTTACTGGATCGAAACATCTTCGCAACAAAAGTCCCTCCAGGTTGCAATATACACGAGGCTATGTTTAAAGCTGACAATAACAGCTGAGCCTGAAGGTACTCATCCAAATGATGAAGTCCCGTGACGTCTGGAGCTCCATCGCACACAACAATGTCTGCTTTGCAATCACCTAACAATCTGATAATTTCTTTGGCTGTAGAATCCGCAGTGATATCACCTTGTAAGCAATGAACTCCTGGAATCGGAGCCATAGATTGTAAATCCACTGCAACTATCTGCGCACCTTCCTTTCCAGACAATGACTGAGCGAGAACCTGACTAGATAAAAGAAACATACAATTACTAATCAATCATCATTTTGTTAATTATATCACAATAGATTTGTCATTGAATAATAGTACAACTTACCTCCAACTTCCTGGAGCCGCACAAAGATCCACTGCTTTAGTTACACTAGCCAAGATGTCGAATTGCTGATCAATCTGCATTAGCTTGAAAGCACTCCGAGCCCTCCAGCCTTCCTCCTTTGCTAATCGATAGAAAATATCACGCTTATCTTTCGAAGACCTCCCCATTTCGCCCAAGTAATTTTAATTTAACTATTGTCGACTTCTCCAACACGTGTCACGTTAAATTGCAATAAAAAGTTTGTGTTACTGTACAACAAACGCGGTCTTTGTGAGCTCGATGTCTTCACTGTCAGCACCAAATCTGAGACATCACTTACAATATAAATGTGAATATGGTCATAGTTTTCTAATCCAATTCTTCTTGGGCTTTTTTGAGTTTGGTTCTTCATCTTCTTAAAATACTATTAAGCTGCTGCTTACTAGTATTTTATTTTAATGCCGAACTACTACACGTTCCTTTGACTTATCGTCAGTTTTACCAGTTTCGTGTTCAGATTTTCAGTACAATGAGTGCAACTTTCCGTTGTATTTTATTTCATATAGGGCATAAATCCATGCTACAAAATCTCCATGAAATTCAGCAGAAAAGGCAGCAGAAATGCACATGAAAAAATAAGATAGCTCTGACTTGAGAATATTATTCCCATTTTCACATTGAGAAGAATTAACACTGAATGGATGATACATTAATGTGATAGGTCATCAATTCATCAATATATTATGGTTATATTACGCATGTGACATTAAATGAAAGATAAGGAAAAGTAGAATGGTACAAATATGATAAACAACAACCTCCTTTCATTCTCTCAAAACCTCTATATACTCAACTGAACATAATTATCTATCGTCACGTCAAACAAATAATTATTACAATTTCTTCGTGAACTTAGCCAATTAATTAAAATTGAAGCATACATACAGGAAAGAATCATGGAAGATTTGAAATCGATCGTTTCAAGAATGGAATTTCTGCAAGACTTCCCTGAAGGTCCTTTAGATCGTTATAGAAAGCAAGCTAGTTTCGACTGGAAATCGATGGCTTTGGTTATGGAACCTGAGCATATTTTACGCTTTAAAGTAATAAAAGCATCCATAAATAACCTTAATTAGTAGAATTGTATTATAATGAGAGTGCATAAATTAATACCTCTCCTTCCTATGCTTTCAGCACAAGATTTGGAAAACCTTGGAAAGCGACCCTGTATTCGCTCATCCACCAACAAAGCGCACATTATCTGAGGAAAGAAAAGCAGTCATGGAACAAACTTTTAGAATAATCGATTACGACTTCCTGAATGAAAGACAAGGGGAAGTTGGAGATCCTTACAGAGTAACATTTTTAAACTGAATAATCACAACAGAATTTGATATTAGGTACATAATTATGCGCGAATGAATTCAATCGATGGTCCTATTTTGTTAGATTGCTGCTTTTAATGTAGCCCTTGGGCAGTATGACTGGTCATTATCCACACGAAGATCGGTCTTGATGGACTTCTTTACAAACGCTGTACGAGGACTGTCTAAGAATTCATATCACTTCGATATTTTAGAATCAGCATACAAATTAGAAGTGAGTAGTCTTAATAAATTATATGTTCAAATGTATCGTGAAATATTTAATGATTCCGAAGAGATTAAGTATAAAAAATTGTCATTAGCTCACAGGTTGTGTAGCACTCACGGAGATAAGTCATGGAACAAATACGAAGGCATTCCGAACGAGAGCGACTTATGATCCAATTAGAAGAAAATTTGTCATACAAACTCCTGATTTTGAGGTAATAATTAGCATTTGTGCAGATTTTCATCAATTATATAGCTTTAATTGCAATCGACTCGCTCTGTTTTACTAAAAAATGTTTTATAGGCCGCAAAATGTTGGGCAGCTAATATGGGTAAATTATTATTGATTTCCGAAATGGAAATGCCTGAACTAATTGATAAATATCATTCTGTCCCTCATTCCACAGGTAAGACTGCGACTCACGCATTCGTGATGTGCCAACTGTACACACCAGACGGAGAATGTCATGGTCTTCATGGATTTGTGGTGCCTATTCGTGACCCAAAGACTATGCTACCTTTCCCCGGTGTAACTATTTTCGACATGGGAGAAAAAGTTGGTAAGCTATCATCGTTGGTTTGCGATATTGTTTCTTTAAAAGTTCATCGGACTGTAAATCAGGAACCTGACACTGGATATTTTTTTGATCTGGGATAGGTCTTAACGGGTTGGATAACGGAGTCATGATGTTTGATAATTATGCAATTCCGAGGGAATGTCTGCTGAATAGGAATGGAAATGTCACACCTGAAGGAGAATATGTGTCTCCTATTAAAGATCCTAGCAAACGATTTGGTATGTGAACTATTTTTAAAACATCTATCATTTTGGAACATTAATATTCATGAGATTTCGATTTCATACGGTGGTTCACATTTATTCAGGTGCGGCTTTGGGAAACCTGTCTGCTGCAAGAGCAGCGATTGTTCCATTCTGCGTGGCCAACATGACCAACGCTATCACAGTGTCAGTGAGGTACTCTGCCGTTCGGCGGCAATTCGGAACTGACGGGGAAGAGTTTCCAGTAATTGAATACCAAATGCAGCAATGGAGATTATTCCCGTACTTGGCAGCAATTTACGTTATGAAGTACACTGGAGACAAGCTTTACACTGACTTTATAACCTTCGTTATGAATCAGTTCAATCCTGACATTGATAAGAACTTGCAGGCGAACTTGGGAATAGAAATTCACGTTCTATCTTCAACTGCTAAGCCAATTGCGGGATGGTTAGCGAGAGATGCAATCCAAGAAAGCAGAGAGGCTTGTGGAGGTCACGGCTACTTACGTGCTGCTGGAATTGGAAGACTCAGAGATGACAATGATGCTAACGTCACATACGAGTAGACACCAATTCATGATTTTATTCAGTATTCGTTCAAATTCATTTCTTTCTATTGCTGATTGTGTTATGTACAGGGGGGACAATAATGTTTTACTTCAGCAAGCAAGCAACTGGTTGCTAACTATCTGGGCGAATCCTAATCGAGAGGAACTTCGAAAACAAATGCCTTTGAATACTCTCAGCTTCTTGTCTTCAATGAAGGATTTCAATAGAGATAAGTTCAAAGCTCAAACAATTGATGACTTAATGAACCCAGAAGTCCTTTTGAAATCATACAAGTGGTTGATTTGCTATCTTCTCAAAATAACTGCTGAAAAATTCAACTCAGCCCAGCAAAGTGGAAAAGATGCATTTACAGCAAAGAATGATTCGCAAGTTTACGCTGCAAGGACATTATCTATAGCCTTCATGGAACATTACTCATTGGAGTCGTTTTGGACTGGAATGTGTCAAAATTCGCAGCTTCCACAAGAAATTCGTCAAGTCCTTGTGAAACTCTTGCTCCTTTATGGACTGTGGAGTTTGGAGAAACACTTAGCTGTGTTGTATCAAGGCGGATATGCTCAAGGACCCACACCAGCCAATATCATAAGAGATACTATCCTGGAACTTTGCGGAGCTATTAAGCCAGAATGTTTAGCTCTCGTTGATGCTATCGCTCCTCCAGATTTCGTACTTAATTCTGCACTTGGTCACTCTGATGGACAGATATACAAGAATCTACAGCAAGCCATGATGCAAACCCCGAATGGTTTCGAAAGAGATTCATACTGGAAAGATATTGTTGGGAAGATAAAATCTAAGCTGTAAAAAGAGAAATAACGAATCACATTATGATGATGTCCGTACACAAAATTAATAATCATTATAATTTGTCATCCATGTAATCATTTCTTGTAAGTTTTAACAGTTTTAATACAGCAGTAATGACAATGAAATTTTTGCAATAATTAACTAGTGTGAAACATGTGTAGTCTTCACCTATTACAAGCTAGGGTAATGTTCATTATCTGTACATTACTATAATTTAATTTCACGCAAGTCATCTAGGTCCACAAAAAACCTACAGAGGTACTGGAAAGATTAAAGCTGTGATATATTAATCTGAGAGCTAATTGTTTTTTCACATTAGTAAACACACCAGCTTGCAAAAAACTTACATTAACGTAATAATATTCCTATACCCTCTGGAGACAGGGACAGACTGTGATGGCTGGACATGACGTAATCACGCAATTATGAGGAATCCAAAGACTACATTCCAATGCTAAATTCATGCGGGTCAAACTTGAAGATTACTAACTAATATGTTACTAGAACACAATCACTCCCAACAAAAATCGAATCGCTTCTACATGAATTTAGCTCTATTGCAAATCACGCAGTTTCATTAGCTGGTATTCATTGGTGGCAGCCTTCAATTGAACTGAAATCAACACTTAGGCAAGTTATGCTGTTGCGAAGGTGGATTACAAATATGTGTACGCTAGTTGATACTATTGAAAAGCTAGATAGCCTTAGGACGAGCAAAAAATGTTTTTATGGTATTACTATTGAATGGGTTCATGTTGGAGTATGTCAGTATTCCAGCAGCTAGAGTCAGAGTGACATCCTCCAGACTCCAAATCATAATTTGAATAACCTTGAAATTACAAAGTCTCAGAATGCCTCCGCAAAACCACACTACTACAGCTTCCGAAGAATTGAAAGACAAGTTTGTTCAGATTCTGCAGAAAAGCGGAATAACTGATGAAGTGCAAGAAGTCCTTATCAAGGAACCACCAGAACTCCAAGGAGAGCACATGGCCACTGCAACCGTTTATGTACAAATCAATTTCAAAGATGCAACATTGAAACCTAAAAATCTGTTCGTCAAGAAATTTGCATCCAATGAGCTGCACACACAAATGGTCAAGGCAATGAGGATCATGGAGAAGGAATCGTCCTTCTTCAATGAATTTCTCCCAACTGCAAATAAATTTTGCAAGGAGCAAATAGGGTGAGATGTAAATAAGTTAGAAACCAAGAATTCATGACCCCTTACTAATATTCATTAAACTCGATCTTAACAGAGTTGACAATATGTTGGATTTCTTTCCCAAGTGTCTACACGGAGATGACGAGATGGTTGTTCAAGAGAACTTGGTTTTGGATAGCAATTATGTTATGCACTGTAAAGACGAGCGACAGGATGAGTTTACTGCCAAGTAGGTCTTGCAAATTAAGTACATCATATTTATTATTTCTTTTATTGTAATTGTGAACCTTTTGTATTAGGATGGTTATTGAACACTTGGCGAAGTTCCATGCTGTGTCACATGCCATGGTACAGAAAGGAGGTGTTGATGAATTTAAGAGAAAATGGGCTCTGAATATTATTGAAGCTTTCACATCTGAAAATAACCCGATGATGGATTCAATGTTTGATAATGGTATCAACACGTGTATGAATATTGTTAAAGTACGACCAAGGGGGAGTTTGACTAACAAATAAATCATTTGTATAGTTCATTGAATTAAGTGAAACTTATTTGTTTTCAGATGCAAGGAGATGAGTTTGCAGACGCGGATTACACTCTTAAAGCGCTAGCTAGTTACATTGGTCAAGTGGGTCCTCAAATCAAAAAATGTTACAAGGGAGACGATAGTAAATTAGTTGTCCTGAATCATGGCGACTGCTGGAACAACAATATGCTGTTTCAAAAGGATCCCGGAACTGGAAAAGCGACAAAACACATTTTTGTCGATTTGCAAGTACGATTATAGCGCATTGCGCAGACGAGCGACCAAGTGCTTAAAATTAGTAATCTATTTTGCCGTAGATAACTCGACTAGGTTCCCCAAACTTGGATCTTGGTTATTTCATTTTTACCAGCGTTAAGCATGAGGTTCGAAAGAATAAGTTGAAGGAATTGGTGGAGTTCTACTACAGAGAGTTTAACAAGACAGCAGAACTATTTGGCTGCAGCTGTCCTCTAACTTTGGAGGTAATTTAAATGAACATTTACGGTATGCTAAGTTGTACGAAGCCAAAGAGTTATAATCTTACAATCCATTTATAAAATTGCCAACAGGAATTCCTAGTTGACTTTAAAATCAATTGCACTCCGGGATTCTACGTCACTCTGAGTTTTCTTTCCGCGATTGGAGCTTTGAAAGAAATTAACATGGAAGATTTCGGAACAGACATGGATGAAGTTGTGAAGATGTTTAACCGAGTGATTTCTGATTGGATCGACAGGAATCCCGACAAAGCCAAAACCATTGCTGTTGGAATTGCAGACACTGTGAAAGAATATGAAGAGATACAAGCAAAGTGGTAGCCAAAGATTTATAAGCTTCAATTGTACTATATTTGAACAAGTTTTGGTGGAAAATTATGGTGTTAAAAGATTTGTGTAAAAATGCAATCCAATTCAAAAGGAATAAAATACTTTTAAAAACCTGTAGATTAAGTACCACATTAGAGAGCTAATTTGAATAAAACATTTAAAAATATTTAGTAAGCTATAAGTTCCAAAGATGATGTATTTAATAATTGCATGTCGTAGCCTCTAACGAGACGGTCATATTCAAAGTCAAGTGGACAATGATTTTAAAGTTAGTCAGGAGCAGCCCGTTTAATTTTCATTGCTCATCAAATCACTTTCATTGTGTGATAGAAGTGCAAGCTGATCGAATGAAGGTTATGCTGCAATTAGGTGGAAATAATTTAAGAGCTAAATCGACTGGTGACAGTACCGACAAAAAATATTTTGCATAGAATTTTCTCGTCTGTACTTGGCTTGATGAGCGTCAGTGTTCCAACAGCTAGAGTAAGAGACAGAGCAGAGTAGTTTTGTTCAGCTTTCGCAGTTGTTCCAAAGAATATAATATTGCTGTCAATTGTGAGATTTTCCACGCTGCAATAGCCTTGAAATAATTCATTTCATTATGTCTCCTTCTGAAAACAACACCAAACCAGCACCGGACGAACTGAAAGAAAAATTTATTGGCATATTGCAGAAAAATGGAATTACTGATGAAGTGCGAGAAGTTCTTATCAAGGAACCACCAGAGCTCCAAGGAGAGCACATGGCCACTGCAACAGTTTACGCGCAAATCAATTTCACTGATGAAAAATTAAAGCCTAAAAATCTCTTCGTTAAAAGGTTTTCCTCAAATGAGATGCACGCTCAAATGATTAAGGCAATGCGAATTATGGAAAAGGAGTCATCCTTCTTTAATGACTTTCTCCCAGCTGCAAATAAATTTTGCAAAGAGCAAATTGGGTGAGTGATTATAAAGTGTGGACTCAGCAATACCTATATATATAGCTACTATCACACAAGTATTGAAATCAAATCATGTTTCAGTGTTGAAAACATGCTGAATTTCTTCCCAAAATGTCTGTACGGAGATGACGAAATGGTGGTTCTAGAGAATTTGGTTTTGGATAGCAATTACGTGATGCACTGCAAAGATGAACGCCAGGATGAGTTTACTGCAAAGTAATTTCAAACTTTGTTTAAAACATATGTTGGAGGCATTACGTATTGTTTGAGACAGTGTAAACGAGTAGTTTATAAATTATTTAGGATCGTTATTGAGCATCTGGCAAAGTTTCATGCTGTTTCATACGTGATGGTCCAGAAGGCTGGTATTGACGAATTCAAGGCAAAATGGGAAGTGAATATTCTCGAGCCCTTTGATAGTGCGAATCATGCAACTTTCACTATGTTTGATAGCGGGATCAATTCATGCATCAATATAATAAAGGTGAGATAGAAATTAGATAACCTAATGAATAATAATAATATGTAATTTTATTATGTTCACATTTTGATTATGATGAAATAGTCACATTTACATTAGATCGTAAACTATTAGCTATGTTCACTAACAGTCGTAAGCGGTTTCTTCACCAGCAATTGATAAGTATTACGAATTTTTTAGTTGCAAATGGAACGAGATTCTTTTCCGGATGCCGTTTCTACTATGAATGCCCTGTCGAAATACGTTGGAAAAGTGGGTCAAAAAATGTATAAGTGTTACAAGGGAGATGAAAATAATAAACTTCTTGTCTTGAATCATGGAGATTGCTGGAACAACAATATGATGTTTAAAATGGACCCAGAGACTGGAAAAGTCTCTGAACACATTTTTGTCGACTTGCAGGTACTTTAAATTTTTAATTTCATTATGCCACGTGTTGGATTCTTCTGAATTTATAGGGCTTCATTGCTTATTCATATTACAATTAATAGGGAACTCGACTGGTATCACCAAACGTGGACCTTGGATATTTTATATTTACCAGTGTCCAACATGAAGTAAGAGAGAAGCGATTGAAGGAACTGTTGAAGTTCTATTATAGCGAATTTAACAAAACAGCAAACTTATTTGGGTTTAGCTGTCCCTTATCTTTTGAGGTAACTAGATTGGTGTAGATTCAAAATTAGAAATTATTGCTAACCGAATAATTTACAAATAGGAATTCCTGGTCGACTACAAAATGAGTTGCACGTGCGGATTTTTCGTCACGTTGAATTTACTTGCTGCAGTTGGAGCCATGAAAGGCGTGAACATGGACGATTTGGGCACTGATCTAAATGAAACTATAAAAATGCTTGATCGAGTAGTTTACAATTGGATCGAGAAGAATCCTGATAAGGCAAAAGTTATTGCTGCTGGCATTGCTGATACCGTTAAAGAATATGAAAATATCCAAGCAAATTGGTAGGATTCATCGAAGTTAAAGCAATTCCTTAAGCACCTTATAGCTGTGTAAGGTTTTTTGTTTGTTTAAAATTTAAGAATTTATTTGAAAGAACTATCTCACTGTTGTTTGCATTCAAAAATAAAAACTATATAATTGGGAGAAGCTTTTTTGCAATGTCAGACCAATCTAACACTGAGAACAATGGATTTCAAGGTTAAATTTTTTTAGGACACATCCTGTTCACTTTTGAAGAGAAATGCACAGTAGAGTAACTAAAATTAGTAATGATTAGGGATTTGGGGAATTAGCCTAATAAGATGTAGGCATGAAGGGTATATAAGCTTTTACCTACACCATTTCCCTACCCTGTGTGGCCTGTGTCTTCACATTGGTTCACACCATTCATATCATAAGTAAGTTTTTTTCTTAGATTTCCTATACTTTTCAGATAAATTACGGCAGACTAATCCACGTATAGCATACGGCATATAGTCATAATGTAAATATGACTTCTGCTTTACATTCATATTTATCTGATCTGTAATTAACTGTTAATCCAATATTTCGAATCTTTGATGCTGCTTATTGACAAGTATTAGATCATCAACCACTTGTGTGTGCTATTGTGCAGTCAACTTATCTATATTATCGATTCTCATGTTCGAAATATATTGTCAGTGGGGGCGAGTATTGAATTGATTCAAACGTAAATTATAATAGAGAATCAATCGTGAACCGAAAACCTCAGAGACAGCATATGCTACAATAGTAGATGAAGGTCAATTGTTTTTCGTCATCTTGTTTAGTTTAATTCCATTTGTTTCAGTATAATTAATAATGTATTGTTTGTTACTAATGACAGGTTTATTATCAGTCACACGCGATTCAAGATTCAAGTTGGAGTTCATAAGATGAAACCACGTCATGTTATTAAATTATAGACTACAATAATACACTTACACAAATTCCAATCTCACCTGTTGATGATGGCATAACACATATCTTTACAAAAAGCCAAGGTCTTATCAAACGAGTGCTGACTATGCACATATACACATCAAAGTTTAAATCTTTCTAGCGTGCTCAGTTCTTCACTTGTTCACTTACCTGCTTTGAAAACCAAATAAATAAAACATTCGCATATTAATCCTTTGCGTGACGAAATTTTAGTAACCAAAATCATGGCCCCTTCAAGTGCGGATCAAGAAGCACAGCAAGTTGAATTGAAAACCAAAATATCTAACGCCTTGAAGAAAAACGGGGTAATAGAAGAGGTAAATGATATTGTGATGCATGAGCCTGAGCATCTCAAAGGTGAACACATGGCCACAGCTTCGTGGTATGTAGAAGTAAAGTTCAACAATAGTTCCCTGAAACCGAAGTACCTTTTCATGAAAAAGTACTTCAACAACCCAGCGCAAACTGCAATGGCAAAAGGAATGAAGATTATGGACAAGGAAAGCTCGTTCTATCTGGAATTTCTTCCAACTGCAAGAAAATTTTGTGAAACTCGGATGGGGTAATATGCGAGAATTTAAATAATTTAACTTCATGTCTAATGATGAATTTACATGTTAGTTATATTGTAAAATTAATGATTAGATCTAAAAATGCTCTGCCATTCTTTCCGAGGTGTTTGTATGGCGATGATGAAATCGTGTTAATGGACAATGTAGTGTTGAATGACGGTTTTGAAATGCTACCGAAGCTGGATTTACAAGATTTGAAAACAGCAAAGTAATAATAATTGACATTTATTGTCTACTGTGTAAATTGTGGTTATTACACTTTCTTGACTTATTTATACTTGTGTTTTGTTACAGATACGTATTAAGGAATCTGGCAACATTTCATGCAGTCACGTATGCAATGGTACAGGATTGTGGTTTCGAAAAGTTCAAAGAGCAGTGGGCTCTCAATATCTCGGAAGTATTTATTTCGGAGGATAAAAATCCTTTTGTAATTAACATGTTCGATAATGGAATCAATGTTTGCATCAATATTCTCAAGGTAAGTGTATTCCTCATTCTTAACTTCAATCAGCTTGATTGTCGCTTTAAATCGTGTCTAATTGTTTTAAATTGCAGTCGAATTCAATAAACGGAGGGCAAGAAACAATTGAGAAACTAAAAACTCTTGTTGGAAAAACATATGACAATGCAGCAAAATGCATGTCAGTGAATTCTGATGACAAAATATACGCCTTGAATCATGGAGATTGTTGGAACAACAATATGCTGTTTAAGCTGGACCCAAGCTCGAGAGAGATATTGGACCACATGTTCATTGATCTTCAAGTTCGTTATAATTATACACTGAAGACAAATGAATAAATATTGCTCCAAAAGCTTATTAGAACTCATGTTTTCAAATTGTTTAGATAACCCGATTTGGTTCTCCGAATTTGGATATTGGTTACTTTTTGTTCACTAGTGTGAAGCCAGCTGTACGCCGAGCGCATTTGGAGGAACTCTTGGGAGAGTACTTCAAGACATTTAAGTCCACTTGTGAGAATCTAAATACAGAATTTTCGATGACTTTCCAGGTGAGATCCTGGACATGATTAAATTCTTACAGTGTTTACTTAAGCCAGTGCAATACATTTTTGTTATTTACCACAGGAGTTTTTCGATGACTTCAGGGATAAATGCCAGCTTGGATTTTACTTTAGTCTAATGACTATGACTGCTATAGGAGCTCTTAAAGACATGGACATTGAAGCTTTAGGAGAGAATTCGGATCCCAAGGCTTTGGAAGATATGTTCAACAACGCTATAGATAATTGGGTCGACCGTAACCCTGAAAAAGCTGCAGAGATTGCAGTAGAGATTGTGGCTGTTGTGAAAGAATATGAAGGTTTGAGAATCACACAAGTAGATTGACACTTTATGATTTGTAAACTTACACATATTAATTGCGTAGGATTAAATAATCGTGAAATAGTCATTTAATGTTTCTGTGTTACAATGTTAAGATGTGTACTAACATTTAGACCATTAAACCTGCTACACATGCTACATTTCCCAAACTACGAATTCTGTCATTTGACGAGTTGCTCCATTCAATCTTGTTCACATCAACTATTGAAATGCAAACTTATTACCAATGGAGCAATCTGTTGCATATCATTTCTAGAATTTCAGGAATTAAATTGAAAATCAAGTTCAACGACGAGATCTGAGATAACCGTGAGCGAATTCCGTTACACGATTATTTCCTTATCCGCGCCTATGACTTACAGCAGCTACGTTTTAAGCTTGGATGAGTAGACTATGTACTTAGAACAATTACTTTTGAAACCTTATTGACTTCTGCATAAACGATACAAGTCATATAGTATAGTTTAAGGTATGACCTACGCTTTATGTGTACGCACATATTTGGGTCACCTTCATTTATGGTTCATATTGATTAGCATTAAACTCTCAAGCACTTGTGTAGTCAACCCATATGTATCGATTCTCTTGCTCGAGATATATTGTAGATAGGGACGAATCTTTTATTTTACCCAAGTGGCATCCAAAATTGAATGTCAATGGGGAATTGAAATCAGCAGAGACAACACATTTAGTAACAGTATAGAAGATTAATTGCTCTCCTTCACCCTGTTTAATTTAATTCCATTTGTATTAGTATAATTACATTGATATAATATATTGTTTTCAACTAATGACAGAATTATTATCAATTACACGGGGTTCAAGCTGGAGTCCAGCAAGCCTCTTGATTAAATTGCAAATTACAGTACAATTATAAAAATTTCAATGTCACCTGCTGATTGCGCAACTTCATAAAAAGACAAGGCTATTCTGATTAAACGAGTTACTGACTGAGTACGAGCCAATTCATCACAGTTTAAACTACTCAGCCTGTTTGTTTATTTGTTTGTTTATATACTAATGTTACCCATTATTGAGTAACTATTCAAAAAAAGAATACTTTTAATAATTTTCATTTAGGTGACGACATTTTAAAACGACAATCATGGCTCCTTCAAGTGCAGATCAAGCACAACAATTTGAATTAAAAGCCAAAATATCTAAAGCCCTGAAGACAAACGGGATAATGGAAGAGGTAAATGAAATTATAATGCATGAGCCTGAGCATCTCAAAGGTGAACACATGGCCACAGCTTCGTGGTATGTAGAAGTGAAGTTCAAGAATAGTTCCCTGAAACCGAAGTACCTTTTCATGAAAAATTACTTCAACAACCCAACGCAAACTGCAATGTCGAAAGGAATGAAGATCATGGACAAGGAAAGCTCGTTCTATCTGGAATTTCTTCCAACTGCAAGAAAATTTTGTGAAACTCGGATGGGGTAATATGCGAGAATTTAAATAATTTAATTTAACCATGTCTAATGATGAATTCACATGTTACTTACATTTCAAAAAAATAAATGATTAGATCGGAGAATGCTCTACCCTTCTTCCCAAAGTGTTTGTATGGCGATGATGAAATCGTGTTAATGGACAATGTAGTGTTGAATGACGGTTTTGAAATGCTACCGAAGCTGGATTTACAAGATTTGAAAACAGCGAAGTACCCATGCTATTAATATCACCCAACCAACTTCTTATATTACCTTATCTAGTTTGCTTAAAGTTCAACGGGCTGACTGCGTTGTACCATTTGCCAAAACAGGTAACACACCATTTCTTTAATTTGCCCAAACATTTGCTTAAGTTACCAAGGACAGATTAGGGCCATATGGGGGCCATATCGGGGCCAGATCAGGGCCAGATCGGGGCCAGATCAGGGCCATATCAGGGCTAGATCAGGGCCACATCGGGGCCAGATCGGGGCCATAAGAGGGCCAGATCGGGGCCATATGAGGGCCACATCGGGGCCACATCGGGGCCAGATCAGGGCCATATGAGGGCCAGATCAGGGCCATATAAGGGCCACATCGGGGCCACATCGGGGCCATATGAGGGCCATATGAGGGCCACATCGGGGCCATATCACGGCCAGATTAAGGACAGATAGTTGGGACAGGACAGGAATCTGGTTGGGTGAAAATTGCCATTGGTTTTCAGTTTTTCAGCAGTAAGTTGAAAGTAGACATTTTGGTTGGGTAATGTGAGAATTTGGTGGGTGCGATTAATAATTATCCAGTACTAATTCGCTTTCAGTGTTTTCGCTGCCTTTTGTTTTATGTCACAGGTACCTTATAGGAACTTTCACATGGTCAAGCCTAATTTGTGTTTTGTTACAGACATGTATTAAGAAATCTCGCAACATTTCATGCAGTCACATATGCAATGGTACAGGATTGTGGGTTCGAAAAGTTCAAAGAACAGTGGGCTCTCAATATCTCGGAAGTATTGGTTGCAGGGGAGAAAAATCCTTTTGTCACTAACATGTTCGAGAATGCGATCAATGTCTGTGTCAATATTCTCACGGTTAGTGTATTACTATATAAGGGAGCAGTTCCTCATTCTTAGTGTCTAGCAATAAGTCTACGTGTCTCAGTGTCTTACCTTAATTAAGTGCATGAAATGTTTTTTCAACAAGCTTAATTGAGTTTGTTTGTTGATTAATTTTGAACTTTGACCAACGTTTAGTCAAATTCAGTGAACGGAGGGCAAGAAACAGTTGAGAAATTACAAGCATTTATCGGAAAAACATACGATGATGCTACAAAATTCCTCTCACTCAAGGCTGATGACAAAATATACGCCTTGAATCATGGAGATTGCTGGAACAACAATATGCTTTTTAAGCTGGACCCGAGCTCGAAAGAGATAATGGACCACATGTTCATTGATCTTCAAGTTCGTTATAATTATACACTGAAGACAAATTAATAAATATTGCTCCAAACGCTTATTAGAACTCATGTTTTCAAATTGTTTAGATAACCCGGTTTGGATCCCCGAATTTGGATGTAGGGTACTTTTTATTCTCAAGTGTTAAACCAATTGTACGGCGAGCACATTTAGAAGAACTATTGGGAGAGTATTTCAAGACATTTAAGTCCATTTGTGAGAATCTAACTACCGAGTGTCCGGTGACTTTCCAGGTGAGATCTTTAACATGAGCTTTATTATCATATCTATGTTAACAACTATGTAAGTCACGTAGCGTTGAATTGTAAGAATATAATTCTTTTTAACTTAACTTGTATCAGGAATTTTTCGATGACTACCGGAATAAATCAAAGCTTGCATTGTACTTCAATCTACTACATTTGACCGCTCTAGGAGCTCTGAAGGATATGAATATGGAAGCTTTAGGAGACAATTCGGATCCCAAGGCATTGGAAAACTTGTTTAATAAAGCTATAGATAATTGGGTGAACAGCAATCCGGACAAAGCTGCAGAGATTGCAGTTGAGATTGTGGCTGTTGTGAAAGAATATGAGAGCTTGAGAGGCAAACTAGAAGATTGACAGTTGATAAATTTTAAATTTACATATCAAACACCTGTGATGATCTGCACTTAAGAACATCAATCGTTGTTGAAAACTATTTTTCCAAAATTACGAATAAACTAAATATCAGCATTTTGTAGGTTCCTTTATTTGGCCATGTTCACACCAAGCAAATATTGAATGCTTAAGCAAATTGAATTGAGCAACGCATCTTAATCCACTCTGACACTTATTGCATTAAATACAAACACATAATGAATGATTCGATTGGTGAAGCAGCGAATTAGTGGAGTTCTACTACAGAGAATTTAACAAGTCAGCAAAACTGTTTGGTTGCAGCTGTCCTCTAACTTTAGAAGAGATTTGAATGAATATTTACGATTTATAAGCATTATGAAGTCAAAGTATAAACTTACGGTTCATTTATACAAACAGGAATTCCTAGTTGACTTCAAAAATAATTGTACTCCTGCATTCGACGCTACTTTAAGTTTGGTTTTATCAACTGGAGCAGCGAAAGAAATTAACATGGAGGATTTCGGAACAGACATGAAAGAAGTTGCGAACATGTTTAACGAAAACTAATGCAATTTGAATTGTAGACATTGTAAAAGAATACGAAGAAATGCAAACAAATTGGTAGCCTACGATCTGTCAATGCTTCGATAGGGTTAGAACTAGTTTTCATGGTTGATGAAGTATCGTGCATTTAGAATTGTAATGCATGCTATAAGCATGGATTATTTCGATCATTAAATATAATAATGAAAAAGTTAAGCAATTGTTAAAACAGTTTCATTGATTGAACCAATCGTAGGTACTAGAAAAATAGCGATGATTCATCGACAAGTAAATACGTAGCTGAAAATGAAGTGTTTCACTAGACAAAAAAAGGCTATCTAAGCAAGCGAAGTTGCGTGCTGTATCGCTGTATGTATATCACATCACACTATTTACTCGCAGACTTTAAAAGTTACGTACGAGAGAATCCTCACTTTTTACTTGCTGTACATCAAGTAAAACTTCATGCAAGTCAAGTACAAGGTTAAATATAGTACATGAGAGTAATAAAACTACACTAGACTGCGAAAGCATATAATGTACACTGACACTATTTGCAGAAAATATAACTGCATGAATGATGATGCAATATGAGATTCGATTGGTGAAGCAGAGAGGAGTGGAGAGCACACAATCAAACTCCATAATTCGAGTCATAATCTTTCTGCTTTTCTACAGTTACGTCGATTGCATTAGCACTGATAACAGGTGACGGGTAGCATTGAAGGACTGGGAGATCAGAATTGCTCGTATTAATTTTTGAGTTTGACACTCCAGTCAGCGTTTCTCCAGAAGACTTCCTAAGCGCAACCAATCTACTACATTTTTACACCTACACCTTGTCCTACTTTGTTGAGATTCACGATGCCTCCTTCTGACGAAAATACAACTGTAGCATCAGAAGAATTGACGGAGAAATTCAAGCAGATTATGCGGAAGAACGGGATTACTGATGACGTCCAAGAAGT
>Ga0194135_10000333_pt1 | contig 27625 bp, 16 predicted proteins | sample LitLau_LLRF_2013_FD_134024 | JGI IMG/M metagenome (GOLD analysis project Ga0194135, IMG submission 134024) | Freshwater sediment microbial communities in response to fracking from North America - Little Laurel Run_MetaG_LLRF_2013 (version 2) | ecosystem: Environmental > Aquatic > Freshwater >... | reverse complement strand
GTAGTAATGTTGATGAAAAACATTTTCGCGCGCATTTGAGAGTCTCTCTTCGTGGGCTCATCACTTTCCCTTTCAACTGCTTTTACCTTCCTCCCACACGTCAACAACACAAACACCATCTCCATTATAAGACATTAAGTCAATCATCTTTAAGGCATCCCTTCTTATCAGTGTCCACGACACGAGAGTCCTTATTTTGTGGCCAGAATTCCGGTCATTATTATAAATATTATACTGGTGATTTCGTTTCATGTGTTGCAGCAACTGCAGCTGAGTTCCTGTATAGTAAATCAAGTAGTAGTAGGGAAGTGGGGAAAAAGTGTGTGGGTATCAAGTTGCCTCGTTGTTGTACTTTCTCCCGAATCCGTTGAAGAAGTGCACATGGTTGAGTTGAAGCACGTGTGTTGTATGTAAGTCTTTCATATACATGATTTTAATCATTGTTCAGCTTTTACTGTGAGTCACATGCAGCAATTGCAGCATATGAAATATGAATGCCTTTCGTTGTTTTAACTTTATGTAACTGTCGCGATTTTTTTCATTAATTTTGCTTTTGAGTTTGAGGGTGTGTGTGTTATATGAAGTTTAATCTAAATTATTATAAGTCCTGTGTGAGTTTAGTCTATGAAACTAAAGCACATCGTAAAGCTTAATGATTTTAGATATTTTTGAAAAGTACATGTATATATTTTGCATGGCTTCTTGAATTTAGTGCTTGAAGAGAGGAGGCTCAAGTAGAAAGTAATTGCATGCAGAACTTGCAGAGTATCATATTCATGCAATTATTGTTGGACTAGGTCTTGACGTCTGAGTATCTTCTAAGACTTCTGAGTATCTTATGCATTGCATTACTTTTTTTTAATTGCAGACCGTGTTAATCGTTGATGAAAGGATTAGTAGCAGATGAAAGACTGTAAGACAATTTTAACAGTAAGGAAAACTATAACCGTTATAAATGCAATATTCTTCTGCTGGTGCAACATGAACAGTACAAAAATCAATTCATGACTAAAATCATCCGAGATTTATGACGCCAACACGCAATTATAATATTATAAATATGAATATGAAGATTCCAAGAAAAATTCCACATAGACATAACATACATTTAAATGATCTTTGAACAGAAAGAAGCGTGTGTGTGTGCCTGTGATATTGAAGTTTCAAGCATAGAATAGGTTTAGGTATCCAATTTAACATCCATTAGTTCTTCTTTAGACATCCTGTTTAGCATTAAGATGATGAGAATGCTTAGCTCGTGACAGACAAAGTTCAAATAAAAATAGCTAAAAAATGGAAATGAGTCTCATCCAAAGTTCAAAGTCAAAAACATCCATTCCATCGCGGATGAAGAATCAGAGTGTCATTCCACCTCCAAAAAGTTCGAAGGGAAATAAAAACGCATTGAATCTTTGTTTTTACACGGTTGACCTGCTGTTTCATAATGCTCCGAAATTTGTTCGATCTGGATTGAAATCATTCATCGCTACTTTACTATCCGGAGTCGTGGCAAACACTATAAGCAATGAAATACGCTTTAGTCCTCATGTCATTTCAAGCAATGATGCGTTAGATTTACTGACGAAATGTGGAAAAGGGGCTGCTGAGAGGAAAGATAGAATAAAATTACGATACCAAGATAACTTCATAGATATCAATCGAATAGTTTGGGTTTCTGGAAACTCCTTGAAGTCAATGCAAATTGCTAATAATCAATGGGTTCAGCTGAAGATTGAATCGTACAATGTGCCAAGTTTATCTGCTATTAATAAAAAAGGAAATACTTCAAGACAGCTTGGGAATAGCTTGGAGGAACTTTATCTCTGTCAAGTGTGTGAAATAACAGAAGTGTTCACAGGAACTGAACAGGAAACTCATCAATTAATTAAAATGACTCCCACTGCATATTACAATCTGAGAAACCACTTCAAATTGGTCCCCACGGGGTTTTCGGATTCAGAAATAAAACTTAAGATCTCTCCATTAATTTCATCCCCTTTTAGCTTACCTGGTTGGGGTCCATTCACCTGTTGGACTTTTTCTCCGTTACAAGCAAAATCTGTGAAGTTGTCTCGTCTGAAAGCTTCCATGAATAAAGATATTCGTTTAAGCGAATGTGATTCACTTCTCAAGGAGTATTTCAAACATACTAAATACTTAAGTCAGAATGATATCATAACCATTCCGTTGCTTCCTTGTGATGACGAATCTCATCTTATGGGACTACTCACTAGAACGAACATTGAATTTTATGTCACCGACTTATCCTTCGAAGACACGGGTTCTTCATCAGAAGACAGTTATATTCAAAACTATCCATTAAATCTACAGAAGGTATATCAAGTATCATCTGAATCGTCTTCATTATTCTTAAACTCAACCGAAGTGAGCTTGTTCCATGTCCCGATTGTGAGATCAATAATGCCATTAAGAAGAAATAAGGAAACACATCTTGAGACTCTTGAGACTGAGAGTATGGAAAATGAGAAAAATTCTATTCTTATTCCCAATGTGCTGCAGCCCTATTTGGTACAAATTCAAGCTCTGGTTTGGAGTGCAATAAATATGCAACTAGGACATCCAAGTGATAACGAATTATGGCCTACAATTCTCATCGAAGGAGACATTGGCTCAGGAAAATTTTCCATTTGCTCATCGCTGGCTAAAATGCTAGGACTTAATTTTTTAACTATTAATGGATTCACTCTTATCGGAGATACTAGTGCCTATACTGAAGCCAAGTTGAAGGCTTTGGGTGAAAAAATCAAGTCTATTCTTCCCTGTCTTATCTACATCAGGAATATCCATGTATGTCAATCATGAATGAATTCATTTATGCACTCAGACCTTTTCTAATTCGTGGGTGATTTTAATACACTTAATTTGCATGCTATTTTTATTCAGCAAAGCTTATACAACTTCTTCTTTTGTCGCAAATTGTATGACCTAAATTTAAATTTCAGCTTATTGGAAAGGACAAAGAAGGACATGAAGACAAACGCGTTGTGCTCGCTTTTAAAGATTTTCTTAGCGACATCCAACATGGCATGCAGAAGGTTTCGCCCACTTTTAAATCATTAACCCCAAACACTGATTATTCCAAAAACGAACCAAAATCTACGTCAGCCTTCTCTCTGCCAATCTCAAAGCTGTCAAAAGAAAGAGAAAGCCAAGAAGGTTATATCCTTGGGGGATTTATTGTCGGAAGTACTTCGTTTCCAGATGAAATGTCGGAGTCTTTGAGAAACCATTTTATTCACAACATCAGGATACCTTCAATAGTTCCATTAAATGAGTATCCATCAACTATTCGTTGGTTGATTGAGACAGCAAATGTTAGAGCATCGTCAGATTTCGACTTGACAGCTTGGGTGGAGAAATCATGTCACGGTGTCAGGAGAAATTTTGGAGACCTCAGAGCTTGTTTAGCCTACACAGTTAGGTAATTGTCAAAACTAATTTCGTTTGATGAGGCAAAAGTTCTAACGAAGTTTTCCTTCGGGCTATAGGATGCATGTGTAATATATAAGCCACTTTTGCTACTATGAAGCAACGGCTAAAGGAACACTATTTTCTTAATAATTCTAAGAATTTTATTTATCTAGAAATGCTTATGAAAATCCCCTTCAAAAGGATTTGGATAGTTACACAGAACCGCCAGGCTCTCACGTTTCTTATCAGGATTGCCACAAAACGCCACACATACAAATCACACAGGATAACTTGGTTTTCGGATTAGGTAAGACAATCTCCTGGAGTTGTATGCTAATAAGTCGTCCCCTCGAGAGTCTTGTGATATTTTTATTTACGCCTGGACTTTACAATTGACAGATCTCTGACGGATCGATTTAACTTTTGATTCATAATATATACGCGTATAAATATACAATGATGGCTCTTGAAAGTCACCTCTAGAATTCATATGAACTATGCCCACGATATATTCTGTGGAATTTTCTTTTGTAGAAATGGTCGATAAGGTTCTAAAAAGAAATGATACGATTGCAAGGATCCCTAATGTCACGTGGGAAGATGTCGGAGGCTTAGGAATCATTAAAACTGAGCTAATCAACTCCATCCAACTTCCCTTGAGATTTCCTAAACTGTTCTCCGCAGGCATTAAGCGATCAGGTATCGAGCAACTCGATTCGTCATAAATCATAATTTAACACGTCCTGTTTCAGCTTAATCTGCTTTTCTGCCCACTGCGATAATCATAAGTGACTGCACAAAGTGTGAGTCTGATGTGTTTCTTATTTCTGCTTGTTGCGGATTCAGTTACTGCCTGTATTTGGTTTTAGCTCGTATTACCTCGTCAAATAATTTTTCATGATTATTATCATTACGTTAAAACTATCATTAGGAATCTTGTTGTATGGACCACCGGGTACAGGAAAAACTCTCATTGCCAAAGCTGTTGCCACTGAATTTAAGCTGAGCTTCTTGAGTGTAAAAGGACCCGAACTTCTCAATATGTATGTGGGACAAAGCGAGCAAAATGTTAGAGAAGGTAGTACATGCATTTACTGCTTCTAGAAAAAGTGACATCTTCGTACGGTTACGAGACTTGTTATGTTATAAAAATAATTGTTTTGTATAAACTTAGTGTTTCAAAAAGCGAGAGAATCTGCCCCTTGTGTTGTTTTCTTTGATGAACTAGACTCGTTAGCTCCAAATCGAGGAAGAAGTGGAGACTCCGGAGGTGTAATGGATAGGTGGGTTATTTCGTAACTGCTTTCCCTTTATACTTCTTAAAAAGCATGAATATAAATGTGGAAGTATGAAATCATTAAACGCGTAGAGTTGTATCTCAAATACTTGCTGAGTTGGATGGAACTCACAGTACTCCAAATGTCTTTGTAATTGGGGCAACAAATCGCCCAGATCTTATTGATCCTGCTTTGCTACGTCCAGGAAGGTAAGATGTTTGCATGATTTGAATGTTTTACACAATTTATTGTGTATATCATGAATCTTTAAACTGCCTTTTCAGATTCGACAAGTTGCTTTATGTTGGAATTAACGAGGACATGGAATCGAAAGTAAAAATATTACAGGCCATAACTAGAAAGTAAGTGCCAATTCACGTGTTCGCTTAAAATTCATAAAAGTATCAACAAGTCTGAAACTGTCTGAAGGAGAAAAATATTTTCTGTGCCAGCCAAAATAACAACTCATTTACTTTCTGCTTGCACCAGAAGTTAAACTTTAGCGCAGAACTGACTTGTCGTCAGATAATCTTTTCATTACTTGCCTTGTCACTTCGCTTTTATTGGTTGTACTTACATTTTGCATAATATTTTCAGAAGTTTAAAATGACGTAATTGTATAATCTTGTACAAAAATTTCGTTAATTACAGCTTTAATTGTTGAGCTAAACACTTTCATACAGCCTTCTGAACGGGAACCTGAGACAGGTTCGTGTACGGAAAGTATTATGGGTGTTAATTGATGCCGATGCAATAATATTTTTCACTGTATATGTCTGGAAGGGTTCAGATGATCAACAAAGTAATAACTCAGATTGAGGCTTCCTGGATTCCAGATAACCTATGGCTAATGTGTATGCCTATTATGGCTTTTAATCTAACAAATGTGTAATATAACGCTCGTCATCCTTTACGTACTTGAGTGATGTTGCATAAATGTGGTGTTTGTCTCGTTACCGGAGTTTCTTTAAGGGAGTTAGTAAATTAATATTGTTTTGCGATTATGAAAGGTTTGCATACACAGCAGATCCGTAGATCCATTAGTATTAGCGCGAGCATATTACGGACCATATAATTGTTGACCTTTGTTTCTTGTTAACTTGTTACTAAACTCTTGCCGTTTTTTCGAATTTGAAAGCATGGGCCAATCATTAGCATATTCAGTGGAACGATGCTTGGTGATAACCTGATATTGCTTAATGTGTTTTGATTTTTGTTCGACTGACTAGGTTACCTTTAGATGCGAGTCTTGATTGGGAAGACCTTGCGAAGAAATTGCCAGCGAGAATGACAGGAGCTGATATTTATTCTCTATGTTCGGATGCTTACATGACAGCAGTGGCTCGGTGTATTTCAATAATTGAGCACTACACAACAGGTTTGTGTAATATGTCAAGTGCAATCCTATGCAAATCAGTGTAAACCAACGATTTTTTTCATAAAAAGTTGAGACTTGAGTAACCAGCAGCCTCCGTTTTTCAAATGATAATTTTCAAGTTAACATAGCATGTTGTAATATTCTAATACTGTCAACTGTCGAAGCTTCTTTTCGTTTCTCACGTTGGTCATTCAAAAGTGTATTATTTTTCTCATGAAAGATTCAATCTTACAAGTATTTCATTGCACAGTGAAATGAAATTCAATGAGATTCGTCGCTTCACAATTTCTGGAATTATCAAGTTTTTGAAAAATTATAAAACTGATTCTAAAGAAAGATTAGAATATTCATCTCAATATTCACCTTTACCCAAATACAAGTTGGCAATAAATCCGAAAGATTGAGAAAGGATTTGTTGCATAAATAACAAGGAAAGGATGTTTATTACAAATTCAAATGTTTAATGGTGTAAATATGTCGTGTTTACTAGATGAGAAAGAGAAAGTAAAGGTGACCGTATGCAAAGGGGATTTCGAGGAGGCTCTGACTCGTGCAACCGTCTCAATCTCCCCCTCCGAATACGTCAAGTACGAGAAACTCAAGACCATGATGAGATAGCTGATACAGCTACAGAAATCTTTCTTGCTGCCTCTTATTATTGCAATGACTGTTGGAATAATGATAGTAATAAACGCGTACAAGCTAATGATTGTGTTTTTCTAATTGTAAAAGAATTTAATAATAAACCAATGTTAGAACACATTTTAATCACAAACGTTGTTTACTCCACTGCTAATTTTAAGTATCATCATTCTTTCTTGCACGACTGCATTAATGTGTAACTTCTCGCGACCACCATACAAACAAATATTTCGGCGTAGTATATTTTCGTATCATTTAAAACTGCTCTGCACTGGTAAAGCACATTAGAAGTTTAGTTGAGAATTTTTGAGCAAAATTCTTTTATACATTAGATTCGGTTCAATGAAAAGCTGAGATGGATCACAAAACTTGTATTTTCTGGGAACGAGAAAGTGAGAGCCGTTTCATTTTCATATTCATTTAAGGTCACGTAAGAGTTGAAAAACAAAATAAACTTATCGCAAGAATATCTTCGCTCCAGGAATGTCTGACACGAGAACTTTTTACATCAATAAAATTATCTTCATTATAGTAAACAGTAGGAAGTAATTTTGCTTAACTTGTCTGTCTGCGTTGCGTTGTTTGTGGAATTGACCCAAAAGTTTATCAGCGTAATTTTTCATTTACTTTTTAACATTTTAACATTTTAATTTTAACACATGAACCTGTCATAAGTTTTTATAAATTTATGTAAACGCAACTCACACACTAACTATGTACATGCAGTGACACATATTTAGCTACGAATGAGCACACATAATTTGTATCAAATGTGTTTACATCTTCTTTACAAATTATTTTGTAAGCAGTGGATATCGATTTTTAAATCTGAAGTAGGCACGACATTATCTACCATTTTTATGGATTGTTATCTACACCGTATTCCAAGTCCAAGGCTGGAATTGAATACGCATATATATTCTAACTTTCTTCTTGTAGAAAAGACTAGCTTCATCTCAACAAGTTGTACAGAATCCCGGATACACTTCAATTCATTAAGTTAATTCAGAAAATATCCGACGGAATTTAGGCAGAGGAGCTTGTTTACAGGCTTTCAATCATGCAAAATGCCTTCATAGATGTGTTTTTGTTTTTTGTGCTTGAAGATTATATTCAACGTGCGTTTCATCGTGAAAAGCTGAAAATCAGAAAAGCTTCTTAGAACTAATCTTCTAGGAATTCATTTGTTGATAGCTTCCTTTCTTTTTAATACTTCTTCGATCTGCCCGCCCAGAGGTTGGATTGATAATACATTTAATGGACACACAAGACAAACATTGTCGCTTGTAAATTTAGTCAACGTAATTGTGCTAATGAAAAGCCTTCATATTGCTTCTTCTTAACTATGTCTATCATACACACACCCAATAATTCCTGTAAAATTTCAGGCATATGTAATCTTACTTTTTCTCCGTAGATAGGACATCACAACTACAGGAATCCGACGTACTAATAATATTTATAGGGAATCTACGCTCAAGTTTAAGATATCACGAACTCTCGTGAAACAGCTCGACTTGTACCTTAAGACGTTTACTTTTTAGCTAACTCATTTCAGTTAAAATATTGCTAATTTGCGAAAGAAGAGAAAATGTTGCTCAAGTTCCTTTCTCTTACAGAAGTGTCAAATATAATCATACATTATGTGTCGTTTCAGTTTGAGACCTCAGAGAAGAAAAGCGTGCATAGCTGTTTATTTACGACGTATTTTGATGTCGAAATCAGAGCCACTCAAATTACTGAATCCACGAATAACATGAAACACAACATAAAACGATCGAAGAACACCAACCTCCAATGGCTCCAATAGCTTTCACTTGTTGCATACTTTCTCTTTTTTCTGTCTTCACCTTTCACTCTTTCCACAAAGCTACACTGTAAGCTTTACAAATGAAACCACATAATTAATCGTCATTATGTTATTTTGACCCCATTTACTGTGTCAACATCAGAAAATCCCGAAAGTTTCTGACACATTCAGTAAAAACACGGAACTGGTGTGTCACATACTCAGGATGATTATTTGTCACATTGCGTCTTCCGGCACAATTAGTAATGAGTAATTGAAGGCAAATTTTTTGTGACAAGACATGTGATACAGATGACCGACTAATGTCTCGATGATATATTTGTTGGAGCCAAATTGTATTAGTGGTACACAAATACTCGTGGTAAAAACATTTGCGGAATTATCTGAAATCAAAACCACCGAAACCACGCAGAAATGGTAAGAAATAAATTGGTGAAGCAGAAAACGGTCATCAACCGCTCTACTTTTTGTGTTGTCGACTTCAAATATTTTGAAACTGGCCAGTCCTCATCGTCATTTACTACTGCTCGTACGATCGTTTTTCACGGAAGCAAGACACGACAGGTGTGTTTTATCACAGAATGAAATGTTTGCCTGATAGTCACTCCGCGTCATTTTGTGCTCAATTCAACTTGTACAAATATTCACTAACAAAATGTGTAATAATAAACGCGACACTAATTCCATGAACCTGTTTGGCTATTTCTCTTATTGACAAAAACTACTGTACTGAAGGAACACCCGATAAGAACATAATTACCGATAAAATACAAGAAGTGCATGTGCTTAACTATAACACTGTTTTGTCGTACCATCACGATTGTCATATCTATCGTATATATCGCATTTCCCCATTGCAACTTTCCTACTTCAGTAATGTTGAGTCATCATGTGAACACATTATCGGAAAAGAGTAAGAGGGATAAAAGAGTGATCCACTCATATGAGATTTCACTCCTAAGCTCATCTGAAATCATAAATGTATGCAGTTTATAAACAAGAAATTTGAAGTACGGATTTCCTAGTTCCACTCTTCGGTAACCTTGATCATTTTTTTCTTCCTCCAGTGGATCTTACTAGAATGCTATATACATGTTTTATCAGGCTCCTTTGGTATTCTGGGTTGAGATATGAATGATTGTAATATTATTATATCCATGCACCCACTGGACCCACCCATTAATACATCAAAATAAATCATTGGACAAACTAAGGCATACATCGATTAGACTTGACATTGACACTGAACCTTTTAAACCATAAACTGACCAAACACTTTTAGTCCAGTAACGCACAGGAACCTGATTACCAAAACGCCGACCAGTCTACTTACTAATTGTAAGTTTGCAGATGTTCAAAGTACTTCAAAGCACTCATCGGTCCTGTCAAATTTGTTTTATTCAAATAGAATGTCAGTGGTCGTACCCAATTTTAACTTGACTGTCTTTTTCTCCCAAAGTATAAATGTACCTCGGGAACTCTGTCATTGAATGGAATCTGCTTCTATTACTAGCTAGTAAGCACGATTTAATAATAATTATCCGTGATTGCACCGACAGTTCAATTCTTTTCTGCGTCAACTCTTTCGGGATATCCAAGTTCAAGGGTCACATTGTGCTGTAATAAGTGAGCTCTTATAAATTACAGATCAAGAGTGTCACACAAACAGGTTATATGAATTTGACCATGGATTATGCGAGACTGGAAGAAATAATTAAACATTTAATTGAGCTAGAGGATAAAATGAACAATAATGAGTGATGACGATCCTTTTGACGATATGAAGTTTGCACATTCACATTGCAAAACACTGGTCTAAAACAAATAGAAATGTTTAAATGTTTAAAACTAATCTTGTGCCCTATAAATAGATGATAAACAGGTAGAATAGACATCAGAAAGAAACCTTAAAGTGTATTTGAACTAACTTCAAAGAAAAAATTACAGCTGGTATCTTACATTTCCAGCTACGCCTAATAATTTAAACGGATCTGAAATTTCTTGGTGGCTCGGCTATTTTCGTCTCATGCGAGGACATCCCCCTGGTCATGAAGCAAAAGTCTACCACCTAATATAGTTTCTTTGACAAGATTAGATTAGGTCGACTATCAAATCGGATGTCAACCCGCACACTAACAGGACAAACACGTGAATCATAAGACTCAGTTTGCCGTAAAGGTTAATAATGCAATTTCATTATTACGCCTTTTAGTGTAAAACTTATTGGGCGTCTTTATATCTAACGCGATTTGTTTCATACATTATTGCAAGAATGGAAGAAAGCCTGTAACTACATTCGTTCGCGAAAAGTTCCAGAAAGGAAGCTACGAGGTATGGTTGGCTAAGTGGACCTAATTTGATAAGCGAATATTGTATTTCGTGGTTGTAAGTACTTTCTTCTTTAGCGTATTCGTTGCCTTTACCACGCTGAGTTATCTTGGCAGGAATGTAAAATATATATCTAATGCTTCCATATATATTACCCCGCACTCGTCACACTCGTATCGTGGTAAACCCTATCTGCTCATCTGCTGCTTACTTGAGCTTGCATGGGTTTCCAATTGCATGCAACTCCAATTTAATTTGGTATTTTGTGGAGTGTGGGTGGTAAATGGCAGCGCACAGCTTAAGAGATCAATGAGTTTCAACTTATCTGCAACTCTTTTAATGGATAAGAGCAGATTGCTCAGAAGGCATGCATGCAATCTGAGAGGCAATTTTAATGAAGCAAACTCGATTGGCAAGTGAACTTCATCGGGATCAGAATGGAATACAGAGCTAGAGCATGTCGACATCCATTCTTATCTTACTTAATTATATCTACGTGCACAGATATGTGAGACCATGTCCTCCGTCACAGAATCCATGCTACAAAAGCCGATTCTCCAAGGGATGTGTACACTTAACTTTATGATATGCTCTTTCAAAATATTCCTACCTCAGCGTTTTTTATTCAAAAGACGTTAATACGTGATTTGCTGTCAGAGTACCATAAATTGACATGGTTTTCATTCTACAAAGACTACGAATCCCCAGAACTTTGATGTATTATGTAACTCATCTCTTCTCTCAATAAGCCCCTTGTGTCTGGACATAGCCGGGCCCAACACGTTACGCACATTTATCTTTCATACTAAAAATGTTCATGCTGAGTCTGATGTCTGAATACTTTTTCCTATAAACTCCGGCGGGTTGTATACAGTCCAAGAATAACCGGAGATCACAGAGAAACGTCTGAGTGATGTAATTGAGTGTCTTGAGTACTTCTGAGTATTATTTACGTTAAAAGCGCGTATGCAGATGAGTAATGTCTTAAGCTATGTTTAAAAATATCCATCTCGTAATCAAACATCTTTCTCGTGACTGATCATACCGTATAGCTAATATTATGTTCAATTAAGGTGCAAGAAATAAAGCTTGTCTAGACAAGATCAGAGATTAAAACAAGAACTGCTCATGATTAATCCTAACAAGAGAGCAAAAACCGTAGTTGAACAAGGAAGCGAATCTCTATTTAATAATAATCAAGAGCAAATGCACAAGGCAAGTAAATATAATTATCAATTTCATAACCAAGAATTGTTTAACCACTGCGGAAACAAATGGTTCTAAGCGGACGACCTTAAACATGTAGGACAAAAACAACATCTCAATTGTATAGTAGCTATAACTAAACTGCTTGTAGTAATGTTATTATTGTGAACGAACTGGTGTCGACTAGATGATGAATATGATATTTGCCAATTGCCAACTTATATTGTCTTAGAATAGGGAAGGGGACAAACGTGAAACTTACTACTGCTATGTGTAGTCCCGTATCAAAACCAGCAATAAAGCTTGTCACAACTTGTAAACTTGCAGTTGGATTTCATGCCCCTATTAACCCACAATACATGGAGAGTTTAAAGATTCAAAGATGGTGAATTTTCGCATTTAAAGATTACATTGTAAGGTCAGTTCAATGTTTTTATGCTTTTCCCAAACACATCTGCAGCCCCTTCAAAAGTGACCGAAGCTAATAATTTACAAATACACTTTTTGACAATACTACTGAAGAGACAAAGGAGCGAGTTGTAATTCACGACACTTATTAATGTGCAGTGAGGCAGCCTTAGAACTGTTAGGACTGACATAACCATTTAGTATTTTATTACATCGTATTTAAATGACCATTGTAACGTAACACATAAGAAATACGCTTTGCTTATTGTTAGATAGGTCCTCTGCATGAATTTATTTGGGTCAATATGATTTACTACAAAAGTTATGAGTGACTAAATTAATACACTACTCGTGTGTCCTTTGTTGTAGATATACAGTATATGCAGTTACAAGTTTTAAAGTTAGAAAAAAGTCTGCAGAGGGATGCTTTGTTTACGATGCCTTATATGCATCTCTTATTTTATAGCCGATATTAGTCTGGCAATCATTTAGCGATAAATGATATCTGCTACAGGTCCGGCGAAAGATAAATAAGTGTGTTATTTATAAATCTGCTGGTTATATAGCAGACAGTTAAGTTGTTTCGGTATTAAACCTTGATGCTAACACAATTGCTCGTGCTTCATACTATTCAATGTTCTTTGGTGGACAACTATGGATTGAAATTATAGAAGTTAATTGGCCCTGAAATAAACACTCAGATTCTCATAGGAGACTTGAACTTCGAATGCTTGTATTGTTAAATGATGCTCAATGAAGGTTATATATTATTCTACGTTTCACAAAATGCAGAAGTGAGTATAAGGCCCAATTAGAGAGTATGGTGTAACTCGATCCGAAAGAATTGTGAAACATCTCTTAAAAACCAATTGATGATTTCCCCGCAGAATCCAGTTAAATTTCATTGATTCTAATGCTGACTGGATTTACAATAATCATGCCTCAAAGTGATGGAATCAAATAATGTAATATGTTTATGTAATGATGACGATAGTAACAAAAAACTATGAATTGAAGAATACACGAGCTGATGAAGTGCACGTAGGATGACTAAGTCTAGAAATCAGTGCTGCTTCTTCAGACGGCAGTTAATGAAATGTCACATTGTAGTATGTATATGTGTACACTGATCGAAACCGTGTAATACATTCATGCAAAGTCTGCTTTTCTGATGCGTATTGTTGAATTGTGTTGATCCTGATGGATATGCTACAAAAGTACAACAAAAGTATTTTTGTTGGAAAATCATGAGTTTAGGAAAACAGCAAGTGCGTTAAATATCGCGTCATACCTCTTTAATACTAGTGCAAAATGTAAAATATATGTTAAATTGGCTTCAATATTTTTGTAGAGCTTATTTACTATTGACGAAGAACATGTAAAATCAGGCTGAGCAACTATATGCTTCCCGTAACCAACTGGTCAACTGAATGGCTTCAACAAGTCAGTCATAAAACATCCTGCATCATCATTGTCACCTCTTGATAATAAGTGTCTCATTGAGGTAGTAGGCTGTAAGTCTGTAAGGATTGAGCACGTCTGATACATGCAAACTATAATGATGCGATGGAAAGCAAACTTGGATTAAAACCTGCACTATACCACTGTCAACTAACCTAACCTACAGATAAGACGAATTCTTGCTTTGCGGAAAAGGAAGTATAATAACATTCGCTCATACATGTTCAGTTGTTGAGTAAGGAAAGGAGGAACGAGGAAGCAGTGTGTAGTCTCATCTCATACAAACAAAAACAGTCCGAGAATATTATTATTATAGAGAACCACAAACCTCACTGAAATCAATCAAGTGCATTTGGCATGTACCCCGTGTGTTGTTAGTCTCAGACTGATTTACTATATTGAATGTTTTCGTTCTTCATTTTAGTAAATATTTTGAGTGATTTGTCATTCTCATCATAGCACAAACTCCGCCCTATATAGATTCCAGCATCAGAAAGATTAGATTGTAGGATATATTATAGATAGATTCTGAATGAGTATGTATAAAAAGTGTGTAAAGAGACTGATCATAAATTTCATAGTAGCGTATATATTGTTGTAATATGTGATTCATTTAGTTGTAATTTTGTGAATGACGAGTGTAATAGTAAATAACAACTATAATACAGGATTAGACGTACTACAGAGATCGTGTTTGTTTCTTCCTGGGGGAAATACAGTTTGATACAATGTAACTGCGTTTAAAGCATCAATGTTTTTCAATTTCAATATCTGTAGATTGACGAACTATCATCATCATACGTGTGGGAACAGAATGAGCATGCATGGAAAGGTTCGAGGCAGATCTAATACTCACATGCAGAGATCAAAGCTACTACACAGATTGCTCCTTGCTGCCTCCGACTACGGAGTATATAAAACCAGAAGTCTCATTTTCCTTACCATTTGCTCCTGGCAAACTGAAGAAAGCTGAACTCATATTATACAGACAAGAAATACCTTTGGTTCATTATTTTTCGTGCTTCACTCAGCATACTGTCACTACACGCCTTTTGTTCTACAATCATTTGAATTTGATCAGTTCCAATTAAGATTTCAAATATTAAGGACTTTTTAGAAATTGAGTGAAGTGTGAGACTTCTCAACTCGAAGAGCTCAATCGCCACTTGACCCAGTTTGGAACATATAAAAGAAGATCTTTGTCTTGTCACAACAATTTTAAGCACACTATATAAGGTACGTGTAGATTCAAAAAATTCACTATTACACTAATTTGTATAGTTTATTGCCGAATACCTTAATTAGCTCCAAATTGATTCAGAAGCTTGTGTAATCACCGCATGCCATGTCCAGCCTTCGCGCTGGAAAGTCCTAAATATTCATCCATCATTGGCAGAACTCAAATGTCTCTTTAATCCTAGTTTTAGATTGACTTGTCAATGATTTGCATTTTATCCAGCTATTTCTATATTTTACTTTATCATTGTAGGATGCATTTGATATGATACACCGTTACAAATTAGGATAACCATTTTTAATATAAAGCGATTCATTCAATTTGGTATAAATGTCGGCGTGGCTATGCCATGTGCTACTCAAAGCTCAATTAAAGTCCAAAGTTCTTTACGCAAAGTCTAGTCAACCTAACACATAATACACAACATTATATCCGTCCACACCTCCTTTTGCTGCCCTCTCATCCCAAATTGGGTCTTACACATCTGAAAAGGCATAAAAAGATCAAATGAATTTCTGCCTTACATTAGATAAAACATATCGTGCATGGCTTTCACATAAAATCCACATGGCTGATTTTGCTGAATTATGCAGATATATATAGCTGAGGCTCACTCAGGAATTCAGAAATTGTAATGTGAAATTCCACGTAGACATCTGTCTGTGTGATTAGTATATTGCATTACAAGAAAGCGGCAGTACTGAAGATTAGTCGGCAAAACTCAGTGTAGCCTTGATTTTAAAATGATTGCTGGATAAGTTTATTATCTACATCATTGCAAACCCGGAAAAACCTCAGTGATCTATCAACTAAAAAATGCGTGCAATTGAGTGTGGCTCTCGCTCAACTTTTTTTGAACTTCACACATTCGATTAAGGTACATTCTTTGCATTCATCAGACACACTCGCTCTTTGCAAAGTCCAATTATGACTGTCGACAATGTCAGAACTGTCACATGTGTTAAATTGACGCAAAACTTGCTTGTGAACAATTTATAATATGTAATAATCTCATATATACGAGTTGTTATCACACCAGCAAATCTATTAATGATCGTATTGATCATCCCATTTGGCCACACTTTCAGACCTAACTATAAGACTAATTAATATCGTATTCGTTGTGGACTGGCCAAGAACTAATACGTGCAACTCTTCTTTTTATCTTCGTCATCAGTAGAGAGAGCCGTTCCTCATTACAAAAATCCAATCAATGCCTGACACATTCGCAGGGGTAGTTTGACACAATTCCGTGGTCTGCTTTTAAGCAAACATAATTGTCGCATGGGGGTCTCGTTTTATTACATAGCTTTATGGGATGGAAGCGACAAAGACAAATTCTTTGCAAGATTAAATGAGACTGTATAAAGTTTATGTGCTCTCCATTAATGTACGCGGATTAAAATCTCATCTTGTCTGCATTCTGCTCAGTCTATATAGATCTTCAAAATTCACACACTATGTAAACTCGAGATAATCTTGGAGTCTCGTCATCGTGGAATAATTAGGCCACAGTAGCAGGCAAAGATCGATCTAGCATACAGAGCATTTCCATACAAGAGGATCTTAAGATGCTAGTAGAGAAAGTCTTGTGCCTGCTTTGTTTAAAAAGAACAAATAACGTTGGGTGATTCATATCCTCCTATTTGTCGTAGGTGTATTTTATTTCATGCCGCAGTCGAATCCTCCTATTTCTCTTTCTGTGCTCATTCTCACGCCTACAACTTCTCTCCTTCTGAGTTGATCACTTTTGTGGGTGTCAAGCTTGTAAAATTGCTTGCTCCGAAGATCGTCATCATGAATTGCCTGTAGGTCGAACCCGTGCAGGCAGGCGTCTATGTATATGTAAATGCTGATATGAGACGTCTTTGTTAGCTCAGTACTTGTGACACTGTATGGTCAGTTACATTAGAAGTTACTTGAACTAGCTTTTAATGACAAACATTCAGCTTGGCGACCGCACAACCATATCCTTATGTATTCATATTCATTCATCTTCAAACAGCGTTATCGTAAAATCTTATGGACCCATATGGCAATAAATTAAGGATGGATCCATGTAGCAAGAGCAATAATATGTAATCAATCCACTCCTAACAACTAGATCTAGAGCTGAGCACTCGTTCAGGTTATGCAATAAAATTAATGTCGCGATGATATGTCTGCACATGAATCTTATCTATTGGTAATCATTGGCACAAAGCCAGTCTTCATCCTAGCGGCTAGTCATTTTAATACAAATTACTCAAACAAAACAAATCTCGTTTTTCAGATAAAACCTCACTTAAGACTAGACAAAACAAACAATACTCTCTCAACTCTCAAAACCGAAAGTTGCAATGGAGAACACGCGATCTATTATTAAGTCAATTATTCATAGACAAAAGAACTCACACGACTGATCTACGGATTCTTCATGATTCATATGAGAAACTTGTGTTACAATCAATCTGGTTCTAGTCGCAAATGTATTTTGACGCATATCGCTAGAGCTATCGATTTTATGAAAACTGAAAAATACGCGTATCTTATGTTTATTTATTTACATAACTTCTCACAAAGCCGTGATTATTACTTAGCATTCCACAGACCAAGCCAAAAATGTGGAACAGTTGATCGTTGGCGTACAAAGTTCTTTTGGGGCATTGGCTTGATGAATTCAACTCGTATCTCATTAATTACTTCAATAGTATCTACACACTTGTTTGCGCTTTTAAAAGGCGATTGATTAGCCTGAAAGTAATAAGAAGCCTGCGTGCAGTGATATGTAACGCACTTATTATTTTTGAAAAGGACACTTTTTCAAACAACACGTGGCTGAAAAATAAAACTACAAGGTTTTGGAAACCAGAGGCTTTGACTGGTTAAAAAATCAGGAGATGAAATGTAAAACCAGTTAAGATGTTAGAGTTTTCTATTTATAAGAATGACTTGTTTACTGATTCGGTTGACTTTATAAAATAATAAGCTAAGTTGGACTTTAGCTATCACGTGATTAAAGCGTTCCCGATAAGTATAGAGATTTACTCATTACGTAGGCTAGCAAGTAATACTGAACGTTAAAACTATTGCTCACTGTAGTCAACTGAAAACTGCTCAACTTTGGTTGCTTGTATAGGTCGAACTTTTAAACATGCTCACATAGTCAAGTGGAAAATATGTTCACATAGGTTTCTTGCAAAAACTTATTATTGCTTTTATCACGTGGATTAAGACTAGTCAACAAATGTTTCAATTGTCTTGTGTGCCAGAACCTTTGGAACGCTTTTAAATATGCAGTCGACGCATTTCTGAAGTCAGAGCAAAATTAATTTGTAGGACCCAATTATTGACAAGTTCCAACAAACTCAATTCTTTTTACTTGATTTGATGCACCTAAGTTTAGTTACCTGCGCTGGACTGTTATGTCAGCATCAAATCATTTACAATAAATTTAGTAAAATTCATTTCGGGTTGTGTATACAAGTTGTCTGATGGCTGATAAAGCATGATCTGTCTTTCAAAAGCTAAGAGCATCATAACAGGATAATTGATCATTTAACTTAAGTCAAATGTTAAGGCCAGTTTTTTGCAAACTGTATTCGTACCAGCTTGTTCGCTGATAGCTGCCCTTTACTTTATCGAATGTGTGTTGTCGAAGTAAGAAAGATCACTTTGGTTCATTGCAAATTATGATAGCACAAATTGGTGTGATATTATTTGCCCCTAAATGAATAATGAACATTCTAACTTGAACAGCCATGTGGATTACATGTCCAAATCAGTCAGTGTCTCTAATGTTGTACAAGTATCGTTTAACAATGCAAGCGTTAAATTCATCGAACTATTCTATTATTATTAAATTACAGATGGAACTTAAACAATTAACGATTAGAGCGTCACTAGCCCTTTCAGTTTTGGTAGTGGTGGTGGTTGCCCTTAGTTCTCTTCCTCAAGTCGAGTCCAGACCATCTATAACTGACGGATGGGTTCAATACAACAATCGATTCGGAATACCAAATGAAAGAAGATCAGATCAGATTGCTGATGTTGTAAGTGACAATTTTTTTACCAACTTTAGTTTTCAACTAATTCTGATTTGACCATAAATTCTCAGTTTACCCCATAACCTTCCTACATAAAGTCTCCTCGAGTTAATCGTTGATTTCGAAACTTTATTTTTTCAGACTCAGGAAGTCAGAGAGCTGTGTCAGAGATGCGCCAAAGTCACGAAGTCCAAGCTAGCATACCCAATGTGCTGTGAGAACAGGGAAGATGCTCGTGTTTGGTGTCGAGATTTGCTAGCGTTTGGATAAATGAGATCTTTAGATCTTTTCATAGATCATTTAAAACACCAGAGAAAAATATTCACAAAAATGGCTCCATATTTTATCTCTGAACAAATATTCAAGTATTCACAATCTAAGACTTCAGCAAATACTTTAGGAGTAAACTGTAGAAGAGTAGTTAGTCTCACAGCTCGACAGTCAAAAGGAACATCATCATCATCTCAATATTCTCAATTTTTCCCATTCATCAGTAAGATCCCGTGCCATGCAAGACCAGAAAGCCAAATCGTGCCATAAGGAGAGTTAGCTTGGAATTCAAGAGAAAACCAAAATATCGAATGGAGTGTTTAATGGAACTCGTGGAATATTCAGCGTTTACCCATCGTCTACATTTGCCCCAGCCTCTTCAACGCTGTCCCTTTGAATTCTCTGAGGCTGTGATCTTCTGATTATTTTCAACTCTAGCAAAACTAACCCTTGACCTCTCAAAACACACACTCATACACATTCGCACACAATACTGAAGGGAAAATATGACAAATGTTGAACTTACAGGATTAATCAAAAAAAATTGTACTCGAAATAGTTAATAATAGTAAGAATGAAAGAAACATTGAAGTTTCAAGGAACCTCATGGTCATGACTGCTCTTTGGTACAATTTTAGAATAAGATTTGTCTTCTACTTTTTTTAAATTCTTTATTAACTCTCGTGGTAGATTTTAATGGCGCAGCTTTAAGAAGTATTACAAGTTTACAACTTTAAGTTTTTACAACCCGTGTGCCTATAGTTTTGGTAAAATCAACGACATATTTTGCTGAATTGTTTTGTGAGTGTAAATTATCCCTTGATTAGCTTAATAACTTTTTTAATTGGTGTAAGAAAAAATCTGCAGAAAGATGAAAACTAATACTACAAAAATTATTAGTGATCCAACGGTACTGTCGAGTGATAGCTCATAATGTGATATATGTCAGCAAACTCTCAAGATGATGTATGATTATTTAGTTCAGAGTGTTTATACTTCACAGCTTATTATGATCGACTTTGTTTTAGTTTTTTTATTAGTGTAGAAAATACTCCCGAATTTGAGTGCGAAATACTCAGTACATGTACTTTTATTGTGAATGGAAATGAAGAACTATTATATAGCTATTCAGATTGAAAGTTGGATGCTTGTTAAACAGTTGTTGACTGATGATGATAATAGTTTTAATATTACTTCGTTTTTTAGTCCGTATCCGTACAGAGTTTTATTTATTCATATTTTTATTAACCAAACTGGAATAATCAAACAAATGAGAAGATACTCTTTTCTGTCATAATGGAAATTTTTGCCACTGGACTAGTTGGTTTAGTTCCTTTGAATTGTGATCAAAATAAGTTTAATCGGTGCATTTTAAATAAACTAATTTGTGTTTAAAGTGTGATGATAAGCCATTTACTCAAAATTATTCAAAATTATGGCTGCAAAAAGAATTAATAAAAGCCAAACTTGTAAATGTAATCTAAAACTTTAATTTTGTCTTGCATTTTTGTTCTTGTAGCACATATTATATGCATCTCAAATCCAGATCTATGCTGCAGCCAGTAAATTCATAAAACAATTCATAACATTATTTTGAAGCTCTTGTTGTTTCATAAAATTCTCTTGCTGAGCGCATATTGCTAGCTCACACACGATTGTTAGCATTAACGTAATGTTTTATCCAATAAATGGACAAAACGAGATTTATTACAAGTAACTGCACCATTTACTCATGCAACCCTTAGCCCAGCTATAAAGATTGAAAAAGATACGTATACAGTCTTCAATGTTCACAGAATTTGAAGAAGATATGTTGAACATTGAGCAGCTATATTACTTACTAGACTCACCGACACAGCAACTATAAATATTCAAATGCTCGATATTTTTCATGTATTTAAAGGAATTTCCAGTGTAATTAAAGCTGAACCAAGGAAGGTCAACGGGGTTAGTACATTGGTACATGAACATCGTGGATCAACTGGTGTTACTATGCATCATAGCCCTTGGACTGACTGGTGGTGATATCATTTGTATATAGGTGCAACTGAACTTTGGACAGCACTTACTAAAAAAGAAACTTCTGAGAAAAGACCACAATTCAATAATTAAAACTATTGATATCAGTTTTACATGTTATATTCCTCATACTACAACCTGAAAGGTAGGTTGTTCAATCATAAACGAAATTGCAAAACTCAGACTGTCCACGGGCAACTGTAGCCTCAACTCATGTAAATTACATAGGCACATGTTGATTTGCCGAATCGGTACTTGGTTAGCAGTACCTTCATCAGCGTCAGCTATCAAAATCAAGATTTTAAGGTACCAATCCACCAAGCATTATATAACTGGTCCAATACGTAACAAAGAAAAAATCTGGTTAGTAATTGCTAACTTAATGTTCATAAAATATCAAACTTTCAGGACTAAAGCAAAACCATGCAATCAACCACCCCACAGGTGTGTTTAATAATGCTCTAAGAGATTCAGTACCTTCGATGTATCGAGTCTCGATTAACTGGCGACTAGCAGTCTGGCAATACAGAATCGTATAACCTGACATTTAAGCACGGGGAATGTCGGGATGACCAGTCAGATTTGCATACGGCTAAAATAATTGACTATATAGACTCTATGTACTTTTACACGGTCGTACATTATAATCAGTATTTATATGAGCTTATGGTTTTAATGCTAAATAGAAGCAAGAATCAAGGTGCAAGCTTTTAAATATCATTTGAACGGAGAAACCTTCTGCCTTCAAATTTTCTTGTATAGCTGAAGTAATCTCTATAAATATAATGATTGACCTATCGACTTTCGCGATTTCGACTTTGACGTGACTTGGATATCAGTCTGATTAAATGTTCTCATGCAGGATACATAGCGGCCATAAGATCAATGTCCGTTTATGCAGCGGACTATTCTCTTCCTTCATTATCTTACATCATTCTCGATATGACTCATCGATGAGACAAACAATAGGATATCCATTCATGAAAAAACGAAACACTCGGCAGACGCGTGAAAACGGACTGATTGTCATTAAAATTCCGCTGAACCTCATTTGCTAGTTAATTCAACTTTTAGCACCGACCCAAAATTATATAATATGTAGTAACTTTAACTTAACATGTTACCATTAGCATAAGAAGACGACTTAGTTTCAATCAGAGCATTCTAATCACTGTCATTTCGCTTGAATTAAAAAACCAACCACGCGTCAATGACGCAGATCTTTTTTTCATACATAAATGAAATGAACACCAGTTACAAGTTGATATTTTGACAATTGACTGAGATGTATACCAACTATTTAGCAGTCACGTATTCACTAGTCAGTAATCTATCTCGAAAGTAGCAAGTAACATGCAGACTATAAAAACATAATCCAAAAGTTAACTACAAGCAGGGCGTTTGATAGATGTTATCACTGTCGCTCAACTTTAAACCTGAGGAAGGATGTGTACAAACTTCGATTAAAATATTTAAACGAGCATTAGCAAGTCTACATCATAAGTTTTGACGTAGAACACATAAATTATTACCCCGTTTTTATTCAGAATTTCAGCTAAAGTACCTGTGTGTAGCATAATTGCCATGTACTAAATAATACAACACATAATTGAAGTAACTAAAAAGATGGTACGATGTCGAGCCCAAAAATTTTGGGTCTTTACGCAGCTCAATTATTGGATGAGAGATAAGCGAAATATTTCTCATAATTAATAAAGTCTTTTTTACTGAGAAACTATACATCAACGCGTGGTTACACCCTCCAAGCTCTTCGACGCATTACCCTTATTCAGCATAACCGTAGATATGCTTAAAATCGGAGGCTCTGACTCCGAACCCCCTTCTATACTGCCACGACCTGCGCCTTCTCAATTTCGTCATGCGATAGCGCGTCCTTAAGCCGCAGTATCAAGTGATTGAGTTTTACTAGATTAATCACTAGTTTCACTAGTTGATTAGTAATTTTTTAAATTTCATATTGAATGATCTTGAGTGCCTTTTAAAAAACCAGATGAAATTGAGTGGATAAAAACATGTCGTCCTGAAGATTGATAATCTTCAGGACGACACGTCCTCAAGCAGGATCTTAAGTCCTTTCCATGTTCAGATAAAATGCGACCCTTCGTTTTTTATGTACCACACCCCCCAACTCAACTAGCACCTGGAAGTATTACAAGCATCTAGTTAGCTACAAGAATGCTTTTGCTAGTGCTTTTTTGCCCTACCCAAGATTAAAGAGAATAGGGGAAGATTCTCTGAAGACAAATATTATAGATCTATGAATAAAATACAAGTCGGTCAATAAAATATGGCTGTGAAGACTCATATATGACAAAGTTATCCTTCGATAGTTATTTAGGACGAGTGATCTTATGGCGCCTTAGGAAGTGTACGGGAAAGTGAAGAGGATTTGGTGTTGGTACAACAAAAACGGAGGTTAAGGGCATGGCCCCCGATTTGAGAAGATAATCATCAAAGACTCCCACTCTCAATTAAGACTGCTCACTTAATTGGTAAATCCTGAAGTCTTACTAGTCTTACAGCTTGAAACAGTTAGGTTAGACTAGGTGATTTCAATGCGAGTTATGCGTGTGTGCTCTTTGTTTGGCATTGGCACAAGAGACCTCTGTAAAAAACCGAAATATTTCGCTTATCCCGTTTTCTATTATTCAAACTATTTAATCAACCATGTTTCCAATTTATCACTATTGTTTTATTACATTAACATAATTAGTACTGGTTTAAAGTTAACAAAACTTACAAAACAAAGAAGTGTGCACTGTAAATGGTATCAATTTCGTAGTCCGTGTATTTCCCCAGGTCCATTACAATCTAGCAGAAGTGTTTTAAGTGTATATTATCTGTTAATAGCCTCGGCTAATGTTTGAGTTCTTATACAATAAAATAATATCACATTTTCGCATTCATCCCTAAGTTGAAATATTCTGCTTAGAACTGTAAGTTGGTTAATTAAAATCAGTATTAAACATATCAGTATCAGTGTTTTATTAATATCTGATACCGACCTTCGAGACTGAATTCAGTCTAGAACTTCGATATTCAGAACCACCAATAAGCCACAGGTATAGAGAACAATGCTGGATTCAGATCTTCCTGACATTTTTGATAGAATTGTGAATGCATTGCATAATTTCCACAATGTATCAAGTGGATTTCAGAATTCAGTCGATGGACTTGGAATACACTTACAATTTTCTAGAATAAGAGCAATCTAGTTACCTATTAACAGTTATATTACTATAAGTATGAAACTGGCGAAACTGGTAAAGTACATTAATATTATACAAAGATACAGGTATCCACACATTACGAGCACAAGGTGCAGTCACAACATTATTGCGCAAGTTATCGAACAATTTGACTGTTACATTTTCGGTTCTATTAATAGTTCATGATGTATCGAGCTACTTTGTTAGTACAGCTCTGTATTCTCTTTTGCTAAAGGCATTACGTAATCTGCATTTAAAGTTTTTAGAAACAGAAGACAGCTATTATTACATTATTAGTATTAGTAATATTGATAGTTGTGTTATATAATAGTCAACTTGATGTCATTTAATATACGAGAAACTAAAACCGCTGAGTCTTAAAAAAGCAAATCGAGTGAAAACGTGAGGAATGAATGAATACAGAAACAGTTATGTTACAAAATGCATGCAGGAAAGACAAAACCCAATATCAAGTTGGGAAAACGCAAATTGCTGCAATTAAAGTTTTAACGAGCATAGTTGATAAAGTGCGTATGTTGGCGTTCGGATGATAATAAAACAAAAAGTGGGACAACCATCACGAGAATCGATCATTAATCTTTTCTTGCTTTTCTTCTTCTTGTAGAAGCAGATTTTTCTTCTGCAATCTCCTTTTCAATCTCCTTTTCTTCCCCATCAGTGTCCGCTTGTGAATCATCCTGGATTTCTTCAGTAAATTCATCATCGCTCTGAAATAATTCAAGTATAATTAGTTATTTTCGTGTATTGCAAACATGTATTACAGATAATGCTAATATTTTTAATTACATCTTTAAGATTTTTGTCTGTTTTTTCGTCAGTTTTTTTAGCCTTTTGTCCATCAGCCGAGGGAGGTGGTGTGAATAGCTGAGGCGGAGATGGAGGGTAAATACAGTCAATTATGCACACGAGGAGCTGTAAGAATTAAAAATTTGCAAATTTAAATTACTATGTACCTACAAAACATCATAATTCAACACCATCATAATTACCAGTCCCAGAATTAGTCCCACAAGGATGGTGGCTACACCAAAAACTAGGTAAGCAGCCCAGGATGGAATTCCATAGTCATCGAGCATTACATTCATCACATTCTAAATTCCAAAATTAAAATTTTTTAGTCCACTAACTACAACCAGTTAGTTATCCCTTTCCAAAATATCTGAATGATTCCATTCATCCGACATCCATACCCTTAGTCCCATTGAAATCTTGTAAAATTGGGAAACCACAGTCATCTGAATAGATGACGGAGATTGCCAGGATGAAATAGGTTCCAAATGTTCCCATTTCTTTTCTTCGACAAAACTCAAGAACTCTTCTTTGGTTCGAGGTCCTTTGTATTGGCGAAAAGATCCTCCTTTGACATGAAAAATCGTAGGTAGAGCTAAATTAATAATATTTGAAAATTAAAAAACCTGCGTATTCTTCCTTACTAGCACAATCAAAGAAACACAGCCTTCAAAGACTTCACCTGTAATCATAAACCGTCCACTCAATCCCGGACTACTTGTAATATCCACTTGTCCAATTTGAATTCCTAAATCGCTACTCCAACTAGAGAAGTCTTCCCACACAGGTTGGAGACTTCTGCAAGCAGGGCACCAGGGAGCAAAGCTAAAAGAAGTTGTACAATACACTTTCTTTATAATAATTTAACATCCGAAACAATCCCCATTGATAATCTAAAACCCTTTCAGCAAACTTACAATTCAACCATCCACTCTCCTTCCAACATTTGACTCCAATTGTCATCATTAATCTTTACAAGCGTATTAGCTTTAGCAGAAGAGTAAGATAGAGACCCAGCCAAAATTAACACAACAGCGGCTGCTGCCGCATATCGAAATGTCATTTTAAAACGCTCCTCCTTTCCTCCTTATTCTTCACCTACGACGAAAACAAACCTCCTCCCACCCAACCTAACAAAACAACAATACAATTTTATTAGTAAACAATACAACAATGAGCCAGCCCGACAAGACTACACGAGCTGTCAGTATTCTACCACCACCAATGTACAATAATAATACTGACAATGAGTCCTCTCCTCTCCTCTCGAAGTAAAGTACGACGACAAGACTCACAAAAGACGAGTGTGTTAAAGAAGAATTTGTTATCGATCGGAAATTGATTACTTACGAGCTGCTGTTATGTTGTTGTAATACACTTCTTTTCTCGATAAGAAGAATTAGTACGCGTGGCGAGTGAATATTTAATGACGACGACACGAGTTTTGACACTTTGGCTAATGAGAGAGAGAGAGAGAGAGAGAGAGAGAGAGAATTCGGTGACACTGCATCAGGCAAAGCAAGTGAGCTTTATTGTAGAGTAGTTTGTTTTGTGAGCGGCGGTGTGTTCGTCGTTCGTGTGGTGGTGGTGGTGGACTCTTTTTGACTCCCACCTCTCGTCCCACGTTCCCCACACTCGGCACCACAAACGAAATCTTATTATGCATGGCTGTATTTCATAGACATACTAGACATAGAGTACTTTTTGTCCCGGGCACAGTGAGACAACCCGTCTTCGTGTTACGGTATGTGGAAATATGGGTTTGGCAGAAATGATTCACCACCCACAGTTTTCATTTCTAAATTTCAAAATTGGTCTTGAATTGAACCTAAAAGGTTTCTTGAGAAATACTAGGTTTTTAAAAGTTTGAAATCCGATCTCAAGTAGCATTTGCATTCAAAATAAACCTTTAAATCAAAATTACATATCTTAAAATGAATATTTTCAAGATTCCGAATCCTAATATTTTTCAAGAAACCTTTTAGGTTAAATTCCAGATCAATTTTGAAATTTAGAAATGAAAACTGTGGGTGGTGAATCATTTCTGCCAAACCCATATTTCCACATACCGTAACACGAAGACGCTGTGTCG
>Ga0194135_10000332_pt1 | contig 27738 bp, 9 predicted proteins | sample LitLau_LLRF_2013_FD_134024 | JGI IMG/M metagenome (GOLD analysis project Ga0194135, IMG submission 134024) | Freshwater sediment microbial communities in response to fracking from North America - Little Laurel Run_MetaG_LLRF_2013 (version 2) | ecosystem: Environmental > Aquatic > Freshwater >... | reverse complement strand
GTATATATATAGTATATATATATGTGTTTGTGTCGGTGGTGGTGGTGTGCTCAGTTGGTAATAAAATAACAGCTTCAACCTGATAATCCATTAGGAGAGCGTTATACCAACCTCCTTTTGTAATAATGTAATAATAATGCCTCCTTCTTCTTGTCTCACCTAAATATTCTTTTCTCACACATTCTTCTTCGCGTCATCCTTAAGTCTTCTCAGCTTCGGATTACTTCACCACACCAACCCGAGAGAGACTTCTTGGTGTCCTTTTGCATTGAGCTACTATAAGTGCAGAGAGCAGAGCAGACTCAAAACTACCAGATGATTCCTGAGATGCATATATAATACGAGATGAGTTTCAAATAGAAGAGCTTTTGAACTGTTGCAGCAGGTTGTAGCCATGATGTAGGTATCGTTCCTCTCCTCCACTTCAGGAAAGCACAGAGGATACATAGAATATCTCTTCAGAATGTAAAGATTGGATAATGATGTGGACAGCATAGAATACAGAAAGAAGACTGGTTATTTGTAACTTGCCTGCACGAGTAGTGGAAACTGAGCAGCTGAAATATTACTAACCATTATGCATCAAGCCCTGTGTGGCATATGTGAACATAATGTGAACTTGGTAGTGTGTTTATGTTTTTTGATAAACTCAGTTAACATGGGATGGCTCGTCGCTGAGTGAAATTGCATGTTTAAGTGAAGACTGTAGCACGAAAAACACATACTTATCGCATCGCTGTATTAGTTCTGTAAGTAAATGTGTACACACATAAATAGATTATTGCGATCTGCGATGAACTAACATCGCTGCGAGTGAAAAATAGTCTACGTGATTTTATTTTGACAAGTTGCAGGGGAATTAAGTAACTCACGGCAAATGCGATTTATCTCCTGACACCCTGAATGTAATATTATAAAGATTATACGCATGTACCTCTGATAATCATGCACGGAAAGAATGTGCAAAGCATTTATTTCTCTAAGAAGTAAGAATGCAAATATGTAGGACAATTATTTATGCATATTTTTAAGATTTTGGATCCAATACATTATATGCACACTGGCTTATTCAAAGTGAGACAGTAATTGACACTAATAAAATTTGCTCTAGTTTGTTGTACAGCAGTTTCGTGAATTGTAATAGACATAAGTCACGTTTTGACATTTTATTATTCTTATTAGTTGTCGAACATAATTCAAACGCATTTATCTTTGAAAAAATGTACCAAGTATTCAAAGATTGAATAAAAGTCCCATATTGGAGCTCATTAAAGATAATCTACGTTGTTTTTGGTTTCGGTTTATTTAAGCCAAGTAGAAAACAAATGAAATTTTCAGAAGATATTTCCGTACTTGTCAATCACTCAGAATCGAGACTATACATTTATATAATGGAAGAAGTTAGTTAGGTAGCATATTAATAACTGATTGATAGGCAGGGCAAGACGACAACTCTCCAAAGCTTTTTTTAAGTATATGGTTAGTATGCATAAGTAGAATGGAGTTTAATCTGTCAGGCATATGCATTGAAGTGGTGTGCTTAGGCAGGCTAACTCAGTTTTTCTTTGCTGAAGTGCATATGTATGCCGTGCATATGGATCGAATATCAAACCTTCTTCATTTTTCTTTAACCTATAACACGATATATCCAGAGCGATGCATACAAACGTATATATATATATAATGCATGCTGAAAGAGTGTGTAGTACAAGATAAGTTCAACTTGTAAGCTTCGTTATTTTCTCCTTAAGTACGGTTGGAAGTTTCATAGAGGCTACTTCTTCTACTTGGGAGTGACGTGACTGAGGAATCCTACTTTTATTTTATGCAACAAGAGACCTGAAAGCTATACATGTGTGTGATGATGCAGTGATGAGAGCTGAGAATCCAATTTAGCGAAATGGATGCTCCGCAAACTCGGTGTGCGCTTACTTATTGTGAGGACAAGGATAAATAATCTATTTTGTATTTGCTCTTTGCATATATATACATACATGTATATTCTACAACAATGGACTCTCAGATATTTGGCATGTGTATTACGAATTAACATCAGTCTCGGTTGACTGATACGAGACTGGGTGTTCGCGTTTTATTTGTATACTCATATTATACTCTTTCAGAGCAACCAGCAACAACTCTCACACTCACTGAAACAAACATATACACACTCGTTTGCATTTTACTCCAAGGCTCTTTCAATATCTTCATATGTGTGTGTGTGTGTTGTGTAACATTCTAATATTCAATAGTAATATGTTAAGACCTTTGTATAGGATAAGCAGAGGGCTGTAGAAATGTATAACTTATATTTAGGAGTTTTAAGAACAAAGTTTGAGATGTCCAAGGATGAATAACATATGTACATATGTAGGTGCATATGTGAACTACATAAGGAATCGTACATATTATATGCTTAGTTTCTAGCACCCTCTCCATCGAGATGTCAATAATGTTTGTGTATCCACACTTCAATTATTTATGCGCCCGTCTATCACACTTTATTTGGCTTGTGTATGAATACAAATGGATTTTCAATCTTTTAGAACTCAGCTAATTCATTCATGTTGCGATTCTTTAATGAGACAAGTTTTTCTTTCACTGTTGACTGTGATAGTTCAAAGGTACGCTTAACTTTAAACAAAGATATATATGCGGCATATTATTATTATATCATTACAATGGAATGTTCTTTGTGCCAGGCTATACAAAGAAGCTGCCTTGCACTGAATTTTTAATAAAACAGGATTTAAATATAAATTGAGTATGAAAAGCTTATATACAGCCCCTTCGTTGTTTATTATTTATTGTTTATCAGTTTTACATTAATCGATTTCTGTGAAGAACAAATTTATTCACGGCAAAAGAGCAAAGGAAAGGGTGTAAGGTAGCTACATCAAAGATGTCTCTCTATGTGAAAGTGACGTGTATACCTCTAGCTAGTTGAATGTAATTTTGGAGAAGAGCCATGTGAAGATCATCGTCATTGTGATCGTGTATGAATTAAACTAGGAGCAAGTAAATTAACGGCGTACAACCGTTATCCCGTTCAATTACCTCGGGAAAAGATGTGACCTTCAAAGACATAATATGCATACAGTTTGTACACACTTGATGCGGACAAGTGACTTGCACAGATGGAACGATGGAATACAATTCGCGTGTAGTTTTGCACAGGAGCTAAATGTTTAATATTAAATGTGGTTTTATATTGGGGAAGCGTGTGAGAGTAATTTCGTGAAGAAAAGTGTACCATAAAAGTTTTGCTATGTCTGTTTTGATGGTTTTGAGAGAGCTGACTTTATTATGTAGTTCTTTTAATATCTCTATGAAGAAACGAACGACAAACCTACTTGAAATCATCCGTGACGACTTGTACACATTAAAAGAACTCATCATTCAAAAGTAAAAATATGGCATGATATGAAACACAACCGAGAAGTTACATGAGAGATAAGTCAAACCATTTTATAGTTCACGATATTTTCCTTGGCGAGAGACACACACTCTGTGAATACAGATGTTTTTCTACACTTACAACCTACCTACTTTTGTGAAAACAGACACAGACACACACACATAATAGTCATATTATTAATAACTTATTTTTGGGATCCGATTCAGCTCGAGAATCTCTTCTGGATTATTTTACTAATCTCAAGTGTATAATTTTCCCATTTCTCTTACATTTAAGCCAAATGCAAACTTCCTGATAGTCTCATATCATAGAGATCTATTGACATTATTAATAGTAATTAAAATGATGCGCCTCTGGTCTTGACCAACCGGAACTTGTTAAATTGGTCCATTCAAGTACATAAAAATGTGCTCTTCATCATCTTGATGGAGCTTGTGCATAAAATAAAAAATAAATACAAGGTAATAAAACTAAATAAATTGAAATGCAACCGAGGAATATATATGAGAATGATTTTATGACTTGTAACTTCTATTCTTCTATTTAAATGTTGGATGATGATGAGTATGAAAGGCGATCATGAGCCATATAAAGTGTTAATCGCGATTGTATATATTGCACATAAAGTCCAAAACAGTAAAAGTAGTTTTGTGTATGTGGTGGATTCTCTTTGTGGTTCGTCTATGCAATAGTAAATGCATTTGCTTACAGTCACAGCGGGTCTGCATATATATAGTAAGTGTGGCTGATAGTTTGTGCTTGGTTGGTCTCTATGGCCTACTTTATCTATCGATCGATCTACATTAGTATAGCAGACACATTCAAGTGTGTTATTTATAAACCACTTTTAGCACAACATAAATTCTGGACTTGGATGGAATTTTTACGGATTTGCTCAGCTCTCAACACCCATATCAACTAATTTCCGGTAGACTTATTGTAATCCTCTTATAATCCGCAATCTACAGGGTAATTTCTCTCCCACTCTTTCCTTTGAAGTAGCACACACACACACAAAGTGACAAGCCTCTCTTCTGGGTGTGCTTATGGTGCTGAAAGGCTCAGCTATTAGATATTGGCAAAGCAAAGCCGCAGGTAAGAGAAAAAACAGGTATGCGATGGTTTGATGATGAATGAATGTGATATGCACCGTGTGCGTGAAATAGACACTGTACGTGATTTAATTTCACGTGAACTAAAATGTGGTTCAAAAAGTATTTAATGCTTTTAGCTTTCTAATTTTGTAATTTAATATAAAAAACTCGGTTTAAATGTTTTATGTGAGAGGTGAGCGAATATATTTGGCTTTAATTTATTTTAAACAAGATAATCCATACATAAAAACTCATTATAATTGAATATAAACGAGAGAGTAAACATGAGAAGTCACTTGCATCGCAGAACTCAAGGATAAGGACTTGAATACACAAAGCTTTTTTAGACTTATAGGCAGCCGCTTAAAAGCATCATAATTATTTCATGCTAAGAGTCGTAGTGATGATATCCCTGTGAGATTATTGCATTAGAATAATTTACTATATTATATACACGTTGGCTTTAACTTTATACGTCTGTGGGTAATGAAAAGCTTAATTTTATTATTACATTATAAAGACAAGGTTAAGTGTGAAATGAAATGAAGTGTGAAGTAAATTGTTAGTTATTTCTTTCGCACAGACGAAAGGGCATATGGTGCAGACTTTATTTCCATTGGATTGTTTGCAATTGTAAAGGTTTATGTATCGTAAATCTCAGTAGACTAGACTTGCGAATAAAAAACTTAATTATTTATCAGATGGGGAATCTGGGAAGTCAAAAACTTAAGGAAACAATGCAACGAGCCATCAATATTATAACATGTATAAAGCGATATAATATATGTTTAAACATGCGCGAGAGAAGCTCAATCTTCAAGAACTAACTTGTACAAGACTTGAGCGCTGTTTGAACTTAAAGTTTAGTTAGGGTCACATATATTTATTTGTTTCTTTGTTCAAAGACGGTTCTTTGATGTTTGAGAGATTTTGTGGATGTGCAACTGAGGGGCAAATAAGTTTGTGTGTATTGCGCTACTACATTGAGTGTTTCAAATGATGTTTTATAAGATGTAGTAGCAAGGCTGGTAACACGGATAGAATGAAGTAGAGAGACAGAGAGAAGAGTAGTACGTGATTCGGTAGTTGTTAACCCTAACCTTCATTATGATATTATTATCGTCGTCTTTTGAATAGGCTTATATTACTTAAAGCTATTAGGTTGCTGGTGGTGGAGGAATGGCTTTAGGGATTCGATTGGATTGTATTCTATTGTCAAGAGGAAAAGCCTCTCTCCATCATCAACCTAACCTACGAGTGTACACCACAGTAAAGTATGCACACGAAAGTATACACACAATACACACAGTGTGGCTGCACTTATTTAACTTGCCTACTTTAAATAATATCCTGTCAGAATGGAATAAATTGTCGTTCTTGTACTCCTCAGATTTAACAAAAAGGAGAGTCTGTTCTCGATTCAGGAGTGTGAGGAGAGTATATCTATGTTGGCCTATGTACGTGTGAGTAGAGGAGAGTATATCTATATATATATATATCTATGTTTCCCTATGTACGTGTGAACTAATCCGTTTATTTAAGCATGACTTGAGCTTCCAGTCATCTTCCCTGGATTCGAAGGACCCTAATAAATCTCTTTTGTTACGTGAATACTCTCTGCGTATTATCCCTTTTGTATTCAATTAAAGATTAAATTATACGTGTATCTTCTTCATTCGGAGCCATATATTCACCATTTCAATTAGTTTATTGAAAACAATTTGTAATTTTTCGAAAATTAGCCTGATAAGCTCTAATTGATGCGAAATATTTTTGGTAAGCCAGGTTAAATCAGAAATCGATACTTCGTTTAATGATCCTAGGAAAGACAAGAAAGTTATCAATTGGATATCAAATCTAGTGTCGTTTTTGTGGTGTTCAAAATACACGTAAGAAAAAGTGGAGAGGATTGCAGATATGATGTAATTTTGTTTTTGTCTCACAGTCTTTAACTGAACTTTATGAACTCACTCGCTTGAATCCATTTAGTTCCGACCTTTCGTGCTCGCAGGTTTTATTCGCCATGATGATCATTAATTTTATATCAACTTCTAGCCACGATTATAAAATAGAACAATGCACTCAGGTCATGCTAAAGTGTCGTGGAGCGTTACAAACAACTCCCATTTCACAATCAATCGCATCAACTGCATAAGAAATACGACTGCATTTTGGGACTGCATGAATAATAATAAACTCTTTTTACAATACTTAATTCCGAGAGTGTCATTGTAAGAACATTTAATTTAATTAATGAAATTCACTTGTGTTGTTTTCCATCCAGACTGTTTTCATTCAGGCACATTTATTAGCATTTGCGTGTAGCGCATGTATTAAACGTATATTAAACACATCCGTGTCGCGGTGTCGCGTTTATCCCCGTGGCCTTTGATTGAATTTGCATGTGTATAACAACTATTCACTGAGGAGCTATTTGTTTTATTTACGTACTTCAGATTTTTGGCCACTTATATGGTCGATAAATAGGAAATCAAACAAATAGAGAGGAACTCAGAAGCGTTTATCAAAGTGAAAAGATTGAACAGATAAAATATGAATTTAACGGCTCAGTTGCATGTAAAATATTTGCCTCAGTAAAGGATACTGTTTATAAAGAAGGAAAGGAACTGAACGTGATGCAGAAGATACATAAGCTACTTACATATTTATTTGGTAGCAACGACATTATAAATTTGACAGAGTGGCACATAAATCTTATGTAGGAATGTAGAGAGAGAGCCTGAAGAAACAATGACGTTAAAATGGAGATGCAGTATGAGCCTCGAAACCATAATAATATGTCCATTGTGATGTATATAATGTGTGGATGATGATGCTTAAGAAATTTATTTGCGCAATTGTTTAGTTGATGGTTATAATGTTAATCTACCCAGTTAGTTTACTGAATTGGAGAGCGGTTAGTAGAAGGAGTAGTAGAATTTAGAAGTGGCAGAGTCGCATGCAGATTTATCACCCAACATCATCAGCAAATTCATCATTTCCTATCATCATCCATCCATCCTGTCGCCATGATGGTTTCTGTATGAAATTCTGTGTGTGCATGTTGGTGGGGAAGTTTGTAGACGTATTTTATTCAGTATCAAGAACAAAAGACGCAGAAGCTTGGAAGAAGATAGACAAATGCTTTTCAGACGCAACGCGTAGAGTGGAGTGACTTTTATTATTGTAGATGTAGACCCGAAAGGACCGTGAAGTTATTTAGTGATCCTGTTTGCACGTATAACTTTTAATCGTGGGATACACCTAAAAAGTTAAAAATCTTACGAAGAAATAGCGGTGTAATTGATGTTTTACAATCTTTTGAAATATCAATTACTTTTAGCCTACACAATGTAACACGTGTGATTGACATCTACGTGAGTTTTCTCACGGAGTATTGCGCTTTTCTGTTTGGAGATCTTAAAAATACTTATATACTTATAAAACTACGTTTCAGGTAGTTGTTACGATACTGTTCTAGATTGAGGAAATGTCAAGGTTGATTTAGACTCGCTGCTGGACAGATTTTTGTTTAAATTCACGAGATTTATTTGAGATTGGTTGTATATTTCAATACGCCGCAAGTTGTAGGTTTGGGAATTTCTGTTTTGCCTGTTTCTGTATCAAACTAAGTCCTTGAAACTTCAGGATTTTCTGAGAATCCGAGTTAGAATCGTAGTTTGATTTGTTGCAGTCTATAGTTGTGTCTGCAAATCCGTAATAGCATGTAACTATATACACAACTTCATCCATTCGTATGTTGTATCAAGTTCACTGTGAAAGAAAAAGACCCGTATTTCACATACTGTAAACCCTTAACGATTGATTGAAATCGTATATTTGATACCCCACAGTTGCAATTTGCATAGAGATAAAGTGTGTCTTTTATTATCAACGGAAGATTGCAATTTATTACAAGGCTAAAAGTTGATGATGATGAATAAGTTACGAGAGAGTTTCAGTGATGAAGTGATGATGATCCAAAACCCTTTTCAAAACATTCGGTGGTGCTTATGGAAGTGGAATTCCAGTGAAGAGTGCGATAATAACATTATGGTGATATGACGAACTTAGTCATTAATAGTTTCAACCTTTGACATATGAGAAACTATTATTATTACCATTGCACTTAAGGTATAGGGGAATGTGAGAAGGATGCTTCACCTTATCTAAATCTAGATATATATCTGTCTTATATGTTTTGAAGTGGAATCAATCCTTAAAATAAGATTTTGAAAGAGTGAATATGTATAAGCCCACACTCTGTGGAGAAGAATATATTAGAGCTTAATAGAGTCAACCATGCAAATCCTTGATGTGGTGTGATCATCTCTCTCAATCTCAACTGACTTGTTCAACTCCCATTGTGGATTTTAATTTCACGATGAGGAACTCTTGCATCAACAATTTGGTCTCGTTACTCCTTGTCTGCTATGTTCAATGGCTATTATAATAATATAACTGTTGAAAAAGTTTGCACTCTTGTCAAAGTTACATCTCACTTGAGCACACACCTTTTGCCAATATACACACACATGCAGAGTTACGCGAATACATAGTGTGAAGACGCATAACTCACACATACCTATAAGCATTATAAGGAGAGAGGTGGATTGAGTCAAACAATGAATATATGTATATTATCTATATTATATGTATAATGTATGTATAAAGATATATAGGATGCATATAGGTATATATTTCTGCGCTGTTCACTCATAAACGAGAAGTAGAAGGAGCTTGAACATAAAATCGAATCACCATTGCGAGAATGCATTCTGCAGATCTATGCAAACTTAAGAGCAGTTGAATTGCACTTGCAAAAGAATCACACACACAATATAAATACACTACACACGATTTCTCTCACGTCCTAAATGATGAATCCTTGTAGACTTGTAACTTCATTTTACGACTTCACACTACACTCATTCAACAATGCTTTACAAGTTACAAGTGTACCACACTCGCCCATTAGGTGTTTTTATTTTAAATTACTCGCCTCCTTTTAGACAAATCGTTAAATACAAATTTCTCTATACGTGGAATGCAGAATGCTTTTAAGATTTTTAGCTAATTAATTGAAATGAAATAATGGCTGTTTGGATTTTTATAATTCCAGTCTATTTTTTGATACTCAAGGAATGCATAAAGTCTCATCAATTCTCTAAAAGTCCTCCTAGTCTCGAAGAGTTCTCAAGAGCGTTTGTCACATGAAGCATTTATACTTCGCTGATCCCCGTTATTCGTTCGCCTGTAGCAATTGCATTCTCTGGGAGTCATGAACTAATACAATATCGCAGTACAAAAAAGAAACATGTCATCCGTATAGGAAGGACAAAGCAGCAAACATTTGTGAATATGTAAATCGCTGTTGGAGGCTGTTAAACTCTGGGCGAGTATATAATTTCTTTAAGTTTTAAACTGGCAGTCTCTCAGTCACCGTGAAAAAGATTCTCGTGTGTGTATTGACATGAGGCTGAAGTCGAGAGGCTACTACAAGAAAGAGACCAAGTGAGAAGCTCAGTTGAAGCTGCCTTTTGGACGATTATCTCTCTTCGAGGCCCATCTATATGTATATATACATATAGATGGGCGAATATATATGTATGTGCATTATTTTCCTTTATTCATCCCTTTTGTTCGAGGGCAGAGACGAGTAGAGTACAACAGGAAACCGGTTTCATATTCCTTCCTACCTCTTCTCTCTCAGCCTATATAATATATATATGTATATATGTATATATCTCCATCGCTAAACTATGAATGCATCCGGGCATCTCTCGATAGGATTTCGTTGGATGATTAAGAGTAGAAGGAGCCCACAGGCCTCTTACTCGTATTCTCTCCCCTTCACACAACAAACCTCTCGAACCTTTTCCAGAAACTATGAATCTAAATTAACAAGGATGAAAACACATGGCTCTTGTTGCTTAATCAGGTGAAGCAGCCAAGTCTTTTTTGTGTAAACTTTCAGTTTACTGGAAAGGACATCTCACATCACCGTACACAAAGTTAACTAACAGCACGGAAGGACTTACTACAAAAGTGAGACCCTCAGGTAGACAGGACGAAAAATTATAATTCTGTGTTCTTTAATCTTCATTGAAGAATTGAAGTCTGACTGAAGGAACCCAGTTAGTTACCTGTGAGTTTTAACAGTACACAACACACTATACGTGTGCTCCAAATTGAACATCTGGAATGTTGGGAGTTTAACTCCCATTGTGTGTAGGATTCAACATAATATTTCCTTGAGTGTGAATTTGTATTGGTGATGATGATGAAGTTGACGGAGACTGCAGAGAAACGAAGTTAAATTGCAAGATCTGTCTGTAATAATAATATTGTTGTGTGTGTTGGGTGGGACTGTGAGTAAATCTCGACAATAGATTTCCAACTTCTTTGTTTGCACAGAGGAGACTTGGTAAAGTTTTGAGAGTTGTATTGTCTCTGCCGTGTAATAGATCATGATGAGATCCTCCTAAAATCTAATCAAGGAGTCATTTAAATTTTAAACACGATGGAAATGATAAGAGGGATGAGATTTTGATCGGTAGATACAAAGAAGGAAATAATTGCCTCTTTTCACAATCCTTTTTTACTTGCTTAGTGAAGTAACTGGCTCTGTATACTAAAACACTCTCATACTATTCGTCGAAAGGAGCTTGGATGGAGATTGAATGTGAGCGAGTGCATAAAGTAAATGGACAGGATAATCTCTCCTCACTATCTCGCTCAGCTAGTTAATCCTTCCATACTTGCAGACTAATAAGATGATAATCCTTTATCAAAAATGAATTCTTTGTCATGTCGTGCTGCTTCACTCTATGCAAATTAGTCAGTTCTTTCTTTACACGAGATATTGCTCTGTGCTCACTCGATGATAAAATGATAACTCTTTCTCGCTCGATCTTCCGTTTATCTCTGTACATGCAATTGTGACTTGAGATGGAGCAGCGCGTATGGTAGGTAAATGTAAATCCATTCGATGATGGCTCATTGCTTTCATGTAATCAATACGTTCCTCTGCGAGACACAGTTTTACAATCACTCTTGCTGTATGACTTTTGATTCAAATGGAGAGGGAAAAATTTAATTCGACAGAGGAATTCTCTCCGTATCGGAGTGACGAGAAATGTAAGAAGGTATGTCTCTGTGCAATTACAGAGAGTTCTACAAAGGTATACACACGGGCGGAATAAAAGGTTTTGGAGATGTAAAGAAACTGACTATGATGACGATGATGACATGTAGAGAAGTCACTCTAGAAACAAAATTGGATTCTACTCTTCTTGGCTGCTGCTGTACAGTCTTGCCTTTTTGTTGCTCCTGCTTATTTGTAGTCTACACAATAAAATGTGGTGGAAAAGGCCTTTTTTCATTCGAAGGTAGGCTCACTCACACAGTTCGACATTTTTGTGATTCACGTTGCATTTCAATGTGGATGCGAGTCTTCACTCGAAATACTCAATCTACTCTCATATTATTATCTAAATGGAGGAATGTCTCTCAGTGAAGCATAATAGATTTCGTTTTTTGCTTATGTGTATACTAGTTTGATTAAGTCAGCCAGTCCCAATTGGCATGAATTTCATCCTTCAGCTGAATGCCTCGCTGTGATTAGCACGTAATTATATTTGTATAAAAGTCAACTGGAGCTGAAGCGTGTAGGTGTCATAATCATAACGCGTGACCCAAGAAGCATCCAAAAGAAAGGAGCAACTGGAAAAAGGGACGATGTGTTCTAATTCCTTTAATATTTGTCAGAAGTCATTAACGAAATGATGCATATTTCATCCCTACTGAACAAAATCTGTTCAGCCCACGTAAGCAAACTAATTACTGAAATGGAATGAACCCTGCAGAGAGCAGTTTTGAGGTGAGACAAAAAGGAACACATCTATACACCTATAGCCTGCATGAATATAAGTACACTTTTAGCTCTAGGCTTCAGGTAACACAATCTGAGGTTGCAATCCCAAAATGCACCACTGTATTATGTTTGTGTTTTATAGCAGCGCTGTTCAGTGTATATAGCTGTGGGCCAGTGTGGGTGAACTTCCTCAGTTCCAATCTCCCAATTCTATTTCTATTTGCTTTTGTACGGCTGTGCTCTCCATCTCTCTGCTTAGCATTACTTGTGCCTTCTTCTGAAAGACTCTTCTTTAGATTCTAGCCTGAAATCTAGACTCACTTTCATCCCACACAATAAAAGGCTTCCTTCCTTCCAGTCTTGTATTCCTCTCATGAGTGGACCATCATTCAAAAGTAATAAAACTCGGTGCACTTGAAAGTGTATACATCCCTTCACGTTTATCCCGTTTGATTTCAAAGGTGCGCAAGGATCAGAAGACTTAAAGAGATTAATACAGTGCTGATGTAATAATAATAATAAAGAGAGTGTAGATGAGTGCAAGGCACATTAGCCAGATGATGATGATGATGATGATGCTTCAGTTGATTAAATCATGAAGATGGTACTTTGTGTAGGAGTCATGTATTTATATGCTTATGAAGGATGAAGTGATGCACATTGAAGACAAACTACCGGGTTTAGATTTCATTTCATTATTTATTACACGGACATTGATAGCGATTATTATACATGCTTGCATGCATCATATCGTAGAGTATGCATTAATTGGTAATTAATAATAATAATAATAATAAACTGGTATATATTTATGTAATCGTCTTGTCACATCATATTCACTATACACGCTTTATCGTGTATGCTAATAGTAAACCACGTGTGTATATAATGAATTTATAAGACTAATTAAACTTTATTTATAACCTTTTTTGCAACATTTTCTTTGACTTTTGACTTTGTTTATTTATAACTTTATAATTTCAGAGAACAATGTACTCATGCATAGCGTTTTACAAGATGCTCCTTCATATTTAATAGATTATCAGCTATGTATATTTATACTTAGCAATTAAATGGTTATGTAGTTTCTCAGAGCAGAGTGATTTGATTCGTTGATGTAAATGCATGTATCATTTCTTGCAATGCATTTACTCGTTGATTCATTACCACCTACTAATTACATTGGCATCATTGGCGTTGCCCTTCTCACAGTTACCCCGCAATATATATATATATATATCTATATCTATATATATTTATATAGACTATAGGAAGTATATTAGACATATCTAATTATACAAGTGGTCTTCTATGTATGGCTACCTATTATATGTGTACGTGTGTGTGTTATATATGTATATATCACCTCACTAATCGTGTAAAGAGCTACTCAAGTACGTTCATAAACTGTCATAAAGTACCCACTTAAATGCTCCTGGTTGCAAGTGTGGTGGTACCCTTTACCTTGTCAGTATGTATAGGGGAAATGCTTCACATATCTGTATATACATATTATCTGTCTGTACTTAATCATTAACTCATTGCCACTTAACAAAGTATATGAAACTTCATCTCGTCTGCACCAGTTATAAAGTAATTGGCTCATTCCTTCTCTCGTCTTACCCTGGCAATCACGCCTTTTGGCATTCCATTGACTTTTTATCCGAGTAAAAATAAAAATTTGTTCATCGTTCCTGCTTTTTGCAGAGTTTTGGTACGATAGAAAAATGACATAACAAGTATACTATACACAGGCACACACATACAGAAAGTATGAGAGCTGTGTGTGAAGCTCAGTCTAAGATTCAAACGCAGACACAGTTATTATTACATAGAGATATATAGAGAGTCGAGAGCGAGAGATGCAACAGTCGATAGTTTCATTAAATAGAACTGGCGTTGAAAGGATATTTAAGATTGGACAGAGGAGACAGGATGGTGGTGAGTACACTTTTGGGTAGGATTGCAATAATATTATTCTTCGTACGATCTTATTTAGAACGGATTATTTGCAGAGAGTTATACTCTTATAACTTGTCCACACAGTACACACAGCATTGTGGGATTTAGTTAGTGTAACTATTTACGAATACTGTAAATACATAATTTATTATTAACAATGGCAAATGCACATCTGGCTTCATACGGCAATCCAATAATGCAATCGACACATGTACCATTACTCCTCATCGCTCTTTTATCATTTTGTGTGTACGAATGTTTTATCTCTTGCTTGATTAAAATGCAAAGTTGCCTGATCATCAGTTCTCAAGTTAGTTTATAGTGTGGCAACGCAGTTTAATATTGAGAATATTGAGATGCTGAGCAGAATAAGGAGCAGTGGTATTTGAGATTGTATTGTAATTGCGGTTGCTTTATAACTGACAGTAAAAATGTATCCTCTCAAGGACTAACTAACCCACAAGACAAGTCTTATTTGTGTATATCTTATGTGTGTGTATCTGGTGTATGTGTGTTTGCTAATCATGTAGCACTATCATCCTTCTATGTTTTGTTAGTGTGTCTGAAAACTCTTCTGTAGAGAATATTTCATTTGTACTACCAAGAAAGATATTATAGAAATACGCGAGTTGTGAGCAGGAAAAGTACAAAAAGTTGCTTCATAATCAGAAAAGGTTGAGTGAGAGAACAGCTGCATAAAATATTTATACGTAGATACAACGAAACCAAATCCAATAGGAACGGCAACAAGCAGACAAGGGGCAGGGAACATGAGTAAATAATAGATTGGCTTATGTCACTCAAACACTCTCAAAACCTCTTCATTTTTCTAGTCTCTCACTCACCTTTATTTTTTGTATTCAAAATCAAACCGATTAATTTCGCTTTTCAGAGTTCAACAGAAACAGAAAAACCAATAAAGTTTTCCTTCTCCTACCGTGCGTATGACAAGTTTTAATTTCATCTTTCGTGAGAAAAAACCGAGTTGAAAACATTAAAAAATTCAAGCTCTAGAAAACATGAAAGAACGGCTTAACTAGTAATCACTAGAAAGTGACATTTGTTGGCATTTGTGAAGATTTATAACAAAGAATACAAATGGAATGGAATAAAAATATGAAATTTGACATTTTTAACCTTTAAGTAAGTAATGAAAGAACGATTTTCTACGAAATCAATGTTAAATATCACACACGAAGAGTTAGAGAGAACATACGAAGAATACGAACATAATCTCTGATCTAGTTTAAGCAAAATTATACCGAAATGTGAAAGAAATAGAATCTTTAACGCTTAATTAATTGTTCTGTTGTGTGCTTGAGTAATTGAGATAGTAATACTATTTGGGGTAACTAGCTACGTACAAATAGATTGACGGAGTTCCTCTAGGAAGTAAAATGTTCGTATGTGTGCATGTCAGTTGTCTGTTTCCTTGCGTAAACTTACGTAACAAGTTTATGACATATTAATAAATTGGTACGTTGTATATATATATGTATATATATGCATGTGTATATGTGTATGTATAAATGTATACGTGTGTAAGTACTCGGTAGTAATAATGATAATTGTTGCTGCTGTGGTAAATAGTTCTACTTGTCATATTATTTGTATTACAAATTTACGACAATCAAAACTCGTGAGCTAAAATGTATTTTCTTATCATTTATTGACATTTTACAGTATTTACAGTGTGACTGCGACACTCCCTTTGCTGCAAACCAGTCAAAGTCTGAACCCTCCTCCATTTTTAATATATATAGTGCACATGAATACAATTAACATATTGGTATTAGTTTTAAAGGAAACACTATGTCATCTCATATTTGTAATTAAACATTAATATATATACATTATGATGAATGATGATGTTAATAATGTGATACGTTGAATCATTGTGAGTGTATGCATGAACAATGACTTATGAAATAGCAGAGTCCACTTTAAGTAACTAATATTTAACATTAACTATATATAAAGTGTAGAGCAAGTAATGAATGGATTAAGTTACTGTGTACACATAGACTATATAGAGTCAAAAAACTGTCTACATAAGCTGAGATGAACTACTTTACTATATATATGACATACGTTTACGTAATCACAACAAGAACGATAAAGTTAACGATATAAGTATGTATATATGTTTATACTGCTCAACGTGTACGAAGCACGACGGGGAACGAATATCCATGAATATATTGAATAGTTAGCACACATATGTTACAAATTATTATTTTTTAAGATTTTCCATGTCGCATTTTGTTCCTTAAGCCTAAAACACTATCTATGATTCCCTAAATGGTAATTCGATAACTTGACTGTACAGTTTTTCATAAACTAAACTAGGTTGACGTCTAGACGTTGTTGTGGCGTGTTATTCAATATTTGATGACAATCGATTGTTTTAAAACATTAAAAAATGATAGGCTATTCAGGCAGGAAGGTGAAATGCGCCTAATACACAATAACTCCGTATGCAGGTTACTTAAACTGGATCGCAATAGTAGGCTACACATGTAAGCATTAACCATATGGTGAATTTCTAATTAGGTCTCATCTTGTTGACTAATCTCTAAAGTTTCAATTTTTGTCTATGATAATAATGCACAGTTGAATATTCTTTCTAATCTAATATGTGAAGAATGTAACAAACATAGTTTGTGTGTTGTGGTAAGGATTGAACCTTTCAAACTTGATTCTTTCTTCTCATTGCATTGCGCTTAACAAAAATACCTTTTTGCTTTTGTTGTATTCTGTGTGACTTGCGTTGACTATGCATACTATGTACATCATTACTTACAATTTAAACGGTTGATTTGTACACTTTCTATTCTTTCCATCGTTGGGCTCTATTAGGATGAATAATTAAATAGAAATCTCAAAGGAAAACTGAACATTCTTTTCTGCTCCTGATTGGTTATTAAGATGGCGATGACTGACTGTGTTTTACCTCTACGTCTCAAGAGATGCAATCAGACTATGAAACACGACAGACTGTAACTCTCCAAAGATAGATGATTGACCGCAAGATGAATACTGTTGTTGCTGTTTATCGGTGGAGTCTGTAGAAGCAGTGTTGTTATTGTTGGAACAACCATTACTATCACTAGCACAGTTATTATTGGGATTGCTTTCATTGTCATCACATGAAGAACTGGGAGAGGATTTGTTGGATGAGTTTGAATTGTGGTCTGCAAGAGGAGAGTGAAGTCCCGAGAGTGGAAGTGAAAGTGGAAGGGAGCAAGTTGTGTTTTCTTTTGACTCTGACATTTGAAGGAGTTCCTCGTCACACGAAGAGGAAGAAGAGTTCGAGTCATCTGAAGTCGATGATGAGTCTGGAGAAGTGTGACTTAATTCTTGCGAGTGGAGACTTAAGCATTGTCCTGCGGACAAAGTAGGACAACAGAGTGGGCTCATCAGGCCATTGCACAATGAAGAAGGTGAAAGAATAGTACTTGGCATATTAGTTGGATTAAGTGAGGAAGTGGAGACGGTTAAGGAAGGAGGTGGAGAGCTTTCGGAAGAGTCTCTCGTGACAGGAGGGATGTCGATCATTAAGGGAGAGTTGCAATAGTCTGGAGATGTGGAATCACTTGTCATGACAGTCATGACACGTCCAAGTCCCGTTGTAGCATATGGAAGAGACGACGAAGAAGAGACAGCTGAGCAGTCTAGCAGCGATGAAGCTGAAGATGAACAATTAATCAATGAAGACGTGAGATGAGATGACGTCACGGATGGAGATGATGACGAAGAAAGTAAAAGAGATGACGTCACACACGAAGGAGACGGAGGTGGAATAGGCCAGTCACTCATTTCACTATCGCCTACGACATCCACGTCCACGTCGACGTCATCATCGACCAAAGAACACTCTTGAGACAAGAGAGAAGTTGTGGCGTCTTCAGACTCTGGGGAAAGTCGAGATTTCTTGGGTGCGGGTGGAGTGTAGAAAGCATCGATCAAAGGGGACGAGTCTTGATTATTCAGATGACTATCGTCCTCATCGATACTTGAGATGATGCACGGTGTAGGGGGAATATAAATTTGACTCAGGACAGCTTGGACATCACAATCATCTTCAGAGTCATCGTGTGTCAAGGGACGTTTGCGGGAATTGCTCATCATGCTTGGCCCATTGTGGTGGTCTTTGGAAATGACAAGATTGTCTAAGGTAGAGGAAGAAGAAGAAGAAGATAACGAAGATGCAGAAGATCGCGGAAGGTCATCCAAGTCGCTTCTAAAGTCAACAGCTTCGTCAACAGCTGACAAGTGCATTTCGTTCAACCGAGAACAGGCAAAACTTTTTCGGTAAGAAGAACACGACGAGAGTTTATTCGAAGTGTAGCTTCCTCCGTGGCGCATCATCTTTTCTTCTCGCACTTCTTTTTGGAGTCGCTTAATCGTGTTATTGATCAGGACTGATCGTCGGAGGAAACTTTCCGGGTCTTCTATTCTTTTCACTTTCTGCAGCGACATTTTCAGCACCTACAAGATTAACATCAAAGAGACGGACTTAGTTTCAACTTTTTACTTTATTTACCATCATTCATTCATTTTGCAGCGCTTAACTTCCTTTTGCGTTTAAGTGTGCAACTATTTAAGTGCACTATAAAGTTACACAGCATTCATCTACACATAGTGTAATGTGTGTGTGTGGGCGGCAGTTGACTTTTATAGTAGATTTGTCTTCGTAGATTTCACTCAATTGAAAAGAAGTTTAGAAGAGTTTTAAAACAACTTCCAATGTTTTATGGGAGTACAGAAAGAGTTTAAGGAGTCTTTTGTTATGTGACACATAACTCATTAGTTAGTTAATTAGACATGAGAGGCTCACCTAATAATTCTTATCGGAGAATGATGTACATGCTTTAGCATTCTACACTTTCCTACATAGCTTTCCCCTTAGTAAGCACTATTAGAGAGACGACCCAGCCACAGAGGCCAAGTGGAGCATATTGTATTAAATCGAGTTTAACTCAATGCACAGTATATATATATATATATATAATATATATCTATATCCTATAGGGAAGCGTTTTGAAAGTCTGGAGATTAAATAAACGGCATCTCTGCTCACTCTCTCTCTCTCTCTTCTAAGGTTACATTCCAAAGGAAACATTTCCACTTTATCCCTATCCGTCTAAAACTTCTTAAGTTTTCCACCAACTCTTCTTTTATTCTGTGTTCTCTGTCTCTTGGCACGAGTTTCCTTTGAAAGAAAAGTCAGAGAGTTTCAAGAAGTCTAACCAGAATGTTGTGAATTCAAGAGAGAAGCATGTGGAAGAAGGAGCAGAGTGTGTTCTTCTCCATCTTCTACTTTTCCAAGATATACATTTATGAGCATAAGGATCGACGAAGGCAAAAGATGAGACTCACACAATTCGATCCTTTTTCTTAAGAAAGGGAATATTGTGGAGAGACAGAAAAGACTTTTCCCCAGAAGTCTCACACACAACCAGGCTGAGTTGACATTCTACTTTCGTGTCTTTTTTGGTGTACACACAGACCAACCAAACCAACCTACACTCCACGTTATACAACAACCTTATTACTTACATACACATCCGACTCATGCCAATTCCCCTTTTCACACATGGATGTTTCACTTTAATAACTCCATAACTTTTTCCATTTTCACAATCCTCTTCCGCCACCGTCGTCCCTTTTATATTGAGACTTTGGGATTCGCTCTCTCTCTCTCTGTAGAAATATATTTATTCTCTATACACTCTCTATACATCCTTTCTTGTACATAAAGATGTATAAGCCTTTCATCTCACATAACACTTGTTTACTTTTTCCCCTGTAGAAAGAATTCCTCTCTCGTCTACACCTATACATTATACCATGTACATGTTTATACGCCTCTGGTGAATATATATATATATAGGGAGAGAGTGTGTTCTTCATGGCATGTAGCTTTTGTCCCATTAGTTCATTCTTTTTTATTTCCACTGCAATAAATCCAGTTCAACTTGACAACCACATTTCTTCACCCAATATATTTTATACGAAAAATACCCACTTGAATTCTCATTCCTGCACAATTCCACCGCGCTTTATCGCATATTCATATCACTCATTATCTTTACACACTCAATTTTTCACTCTTTATGGAAGGCTCCGTGAAACGCTTAAATGCTAAACGGTCAAATGCTAGGACGTACATACGAGCGATAGATTTTCCGGCATTAATAAATAATCGTGTACTTTTAAAGTGCAGAATTTATCCTGTTCGTCATAAAAGAGTAGATGAGGTATCACAGTTATACATGCAGACACAGTATGCACCAATCTAGGAAATAGAAAACATGATACAGATGATATGATGGCGATTTATGATGATGATAGGTACGAACATGCCAATTTTGTGAACAGAAGCTTCCTTCAATTAACCATGCAAATGCAATGGAATGAGATCAGACAGACAGACGAATAGTGAATTACTAAATAAAGTGTGAATCTACTTCCAACCTGTCATTACTCTGTCTCCTATATCGCTAGTTCACATCTGTCAGGTTGAAGTGAAGATGAACACGCATGATATACACTATCGTCTAACAGTAAGCTTAACAGAAATGCACATTATTATAGTATAGATTGGTTAGGTTGTGAGTATAGAGAGAGCTGTCAGATACTTTGAGGTGAAAATATGTGCGAGTTCATTTGTGTACTTTTAACTATATTATCTTGGTTGGTTATACTAAATAATCAGCTACAGTTGATAATCCCGTACAGATATTATTTCCAAACATACCATGCATATACTTTGATTGCAAATGTTAATCTTAATTTGAAAACTGCAACACTTAACAAGTCTAAACCCACCAAAGCTATATTATTATATGTAGAATCGTTTGGTGTGTGTGCAGAGTATCATTGAATGGTTAATGATTTTGATAAAGATAGTAATGGATGGAATAGATGGAAATGTTAAATGGAGAGAGAGGAAGCAAGGTTATTTCAAGATCATTTGGTGGCCTTCTGCTTCTTTCATGCACTCTTCACGTTTCGCACTAAAACTGTTTTCCCAATATACAAGTATTCTTTGGCTTAATAAACCAAGTATCATCATTATGTATTTGCTCACCATTCCAATTAGTCACATTAAGAATTGCTAAGCTTATATTGATGAGAAAATGAGAGCTTCACACTCGAAGTATCTCACGCGTGGATTGATTCTAAGAAAAAAGATTAAAGAACGCAGAAGGGTAATCCCGGAGTGTTATATGTGCCTGCCTGCGAAATGAATTCAGCAAATGAACGGATACGAATAGAAGGAAAATACGCCAAGAAATATGGAAGAATAGTTCAATTACTGTAGCTGTGTAATCCGTCTCGTATTTTCATACGAGTAGCATTCATTTTCTCTTTGGGCTAAATTAACAGTCCGCAAGCATGGGATTCAACTCGCTCTCAGTCAGCTCAAAATCGTCGTTATCGAGTAATTGTCATAATTTTGAGGTTAGTTGAATCAGCGACTGACACGCAGGGGAGGAGTGGAATAATAATAATAAACTCTTCTTTGTGAGGTAGATTTCCATAAGCAAAAAAGAACAAGGCGTAAAGGATGCGTGAATGTATTCCCTAGCTTTTTTGCATACTTTTCCATTCTCTTGGTTGGTATTGAGTTGCTCGCAAGTTCGCAACAATGTCAAAATAACGCAATGAGGTTTCCTTCAGTCACACTTGTGCGTTGTTTCTCCATAGTTGGACACATGCTTATAATATATTCACATTTTGACTTGAGGCTTACTAACAAACTTATTGCATATTAGAAGATGGATAATAATGTTTGCTGATATCCTTGGATTGTCACAAGAAATAAAATACAGTTTAAAGACCCAGAAAGTAGTTAAGCAATTTAGGATTTAAGTTTCAACATTTAACAACTCTTGACGTCAGTCATATCTCTGGAGTTCTAATGGATTATGGATATGCAATGTTAAGTACGCATATGTATTTCTGATGAAAAGCAAAAATGTGTTTGTATAAGACTTATAGATTGTGAAGTCTGAAGTGTGACAGGAGGAGGAAAGACACTCTTGAAATACAGCATATACATATATATGTATATGTATATATGCATATACATATACATATATACCTATATATGTATGTATACAATCTATACATGTATGTACATAAATAATCTCTCCCTGTGGTTGGTTGCGTAAAAGGAAAGCTGAGCAAACCAATTAAGATATTTCCAATAAGACAGGTGCTTAAAGGAAATGTATAAGTTATTATTTAAGTTACGACGCGTATTCATGGACCGACATATTTTAATTCATAATGGTTGCATAAAACATCTCTCACAAGTTGTTTTCATGTGTACCACCCAACCTTGTGGAATAACATCAAACTTTATTCAACCGCAACGATAAAGACCTTGTGCTTGCAAATCGTAATAATAATAATAAATAGCTCCTGTTCTGTACACTATGTAACTCTGTGCTATGAGAAATCACAATAACGCACTTCTTCCATAACGAAATGGAGCCCAGGGATTGTATACATATATTCTTCTCTCAAGGTGTGTGTGGGATTAGCGAATGAATTTACGTGACAAAAGAAATCATTTGGCATGGAAAGATGAGGAGGGGAATGATTGGACTGAAAACGAATGACAGGAAAACAGAAGAAAAACACAATGGCCTTACGCACAGAATCAAAGTGTCAACTTCACCTTGTCACTTTTCGAAGAGCATTAGCATACGTGTGTGAGCTTTTAGTAAAAAGAAAAACACTTGGAGTTTGAATTCCTTTAAATACATACATGCACACACAGGTATGGTGCATACTTTTTTATGTTGTAGGCTTGCTGGATGTACTATACAAAGTTTAGAAATCTAGAGGATCTTTTTTCCCTTTTTACTCGGTTGAATAAAATATGAACGATTGAATTCACTCACTTAAACGAAATGATATCCAGTTGACGGAATAAAAATGAAATCACCATTATATATATAAATATATACTTGAGCTATGAAGATAAAAAGTTACAAAAAAGGTAGGCAGCTTTGACATGTAACACGTAAATGTTCAGAAATAAAGGGCGGAGGCAGATTGGTAGGCAGGAAAGACAGCTTTTTTAACGCGAGGCGAAAAGGGTACGTAAAAAACAAGAAGTACACGAATAACGAGAGAGATCAAGTCTCTCCTGCCTATGTTCTCATCATCATGAATGTTTTCGGTATATTTCGTATTCACCTTAAGAAGAGAACCCTTCTTCTTCTTCTAATGTTGTTGTTGGTTTGGGTCTCACGGTAATACCAAAAAGAGTTTGTGTTACAGACACAAAGCAATCTAGTGTGTATAGGTTGCCGTGTGTAGTGTAAAGCTTTGGGAAGTTAATGTAAAGTAATGGAAATAGAATGAATATTTCATGAAGAAGTAGACTCTTGAAGTCGTGAAGCCTAAACTCCAAATCCAACAGAAACCTATAGAGGAGCTGGCTGAGCTAAAGCTCGCTCTCCCAAGAAGATAAAAGTTAATTGTCCAATCGATTTGTGGTCATGAAACACTCTCCGGCAGTTGACCAGTCATGCTATTTGTTAGAATTCTCGAGGATTAACTTTGCCTATATGGATTTTATGCTTGCTTTATTTTGGCTTCCTTCCTTGTGTCTACACAAGCCTATGTGTGGTTTCAATCAGCTGTGTGGTGGCTACTAGTGACACCACCACTAGTGACACCACTAGTAGCCACAGTTTCTTCTCTGACCTTTTACCTTCGCGACGACTATATCTGCCTAGTGCATTACTCCTTACAAGAAATATATAGAGAGTGGACCGCCAGCTAACTGGTTAGCTCTGTGACTGATTGTTCACAGGGAATTACAAAAGAGAAACAATGTTTAAAGAAAAAGAGATAAAAAGCCAAACCCCAATCATTTGACTTTGGTTGACACCGTTCTGTATTCCGCACTGGTGAGCACGGACAGTTGGTCACACTCAATAGACTCAAGTTGACTTGTAGAAACTATACAAAGCTGAGCTCTCTAGAATGATTCTACGATTGTGATAGAACTCGCTGAGCTATCACACAAGTATCACAATATCACAAACGAGCAGAGAGAAGCAACCTTCAATTATATACATTCTACTTTTGATGGTATTTTTACGACGTCTTTCTTTACAGGCGTGTGTTAGTTTTGCGTTCAGCCGAAGGCATTCAATTGATTCATTTTGTTTCGTGGAAAGGAGACTGAGAGAGAGAGACAGAGAGAGATATTGGCTCACAATGTCACTGACCATTAAGAAAGACAATTCAGAAAGTAATAAAATGACTAATTAAAGTATATAAAATGGACATCTCCTTACAAGTGTTCTATCTTCAAGTTTACTTGGTTATCTTGTCTACATCAATTATGAATGACTATCCATTTGCAGTGGAAAAGCTTTTTCGCTCAATCGTTCATGCAGAATATCTCATATCCACCATGAAATGGCATTTACATGCGGGTGGAAATAAAAAAAGCTGCGAGTATAATAAACTTCATATACTTGGTTGGATATATACTCGTTCATCGTTTCGAGTTTTTGAGACTAAATCAATACCAATATCTTCCTTTTGTCTGAACTAAACCATCAGTCCAAGTCGAACAAGAAACTCGTCAAGCACCACCACTACCACACTATCATGAAGTCTATGTAGGCAACTTAAACCTCTCTGTGTATTATAAATGTATGAAGGTTTTGTTAGACAATCCAAGAACAAAAGCTCTTGTAGAATATTGAATATCTACTACGAGGAGAGTTGTGAGAAATTACAGTTTATTTGTTCCAAGTTCCCTTATCCAACATTCCATCATCATTCTCCTCTGTGTGATGCGTTATTTGCTTGCTTTATGTGTGTTTGTAAATAAATTTAGGTTTATTGTTCGGCTACACCGCAATATTCTCTGCATACATACTGCAAAGGAACGCTACACATATGCTGGCTACATGTAAATCCTTGTGAATTATTAACACTTGCAAGGATAACTGCAAATTCCATCAAGCGAATCAAATTATGTGCAAGTGGATAGATATGTACCTGATAGGTATCTGTTAGTAAGCATATACAGCTAATAAAGCGAGATGGGTAAAATATTGGGTGATGTAAAAATAAAGCCCATCTCTAATGATACAATTTATCTACTTGCAATGTTGTCTATCAGATAAAAAATCAGCCCACGCCTGGATAGAATATTTTGTGAGTGGAATGCTGGTACTGATAATATACACGTACAGTATGTATATATACTTGAACAGTAAGTTAAAAGAAGGAAGAAATATTATGATGGGATAACCTGCTCTTTCTGTTGGCAACTGAGTGATTACCACTTGTGGTTTTTGGAGCTCGACTCAAGGTAAATAATTACTGGCTAACCTAAAGGGAACTCCTCTAATTCGATGTAATTTATTACCAACATTAAGAATGGACTAGCCACTCGACTCTCTCTCTCGAGTTTGCCTTAATTTTCATAGACACTAGTTACATCACGAAATCCTTTAACACATCACACCTGCCCTTAAAACTCACCGAGAAAAATATAACCCTTTCATGAAGAAGAACCCAGAGGAGTTGTTTCTTTGATAAACTAATCTTACATCCGCCTCGTGCAGTCGTATGTACACTTACATAGATACATGCAGTCATGCAGAGTGGGGTAGTCGTTCTTTTTCTGACGATGAGGGCAAGCAAGGTGCACTTAATTGAAACAAAGGCGAAGTCATAACTCCTTTTACAGAAAAATGCATCTTTTTCGGCTCGTTCTCATTATAAACAAAATTATTTCATTATTACTGCGAGGCAGGAAGCGTGGAACACAATGATACAGAGAGACATCATAAAAAAGTTGGACTTTATTTGAAGTTTACGAATGAAGGCTTTTTCTCATAAGGCGCAGCATATGGATGCATTTAGTGTATACGCGAGAATACACCTGTGGTAATGGTTTTGTGGTAGTTGAACTGAAGAAAAGTATGAATAATTCACAAGTCATGGCATGCATAACTTCTAAATTGCATTTTGTGCAAACAAAGCACACTCACAGAATACAGCATGAAGGAAACAATGAGCGAATCCGGTTCTGTATTCTAATACGAATAAAGTTATATACTCATGTCTTTTAAACAAGAAATGTAGCAACATATAGTCAAATGTAAGTAGCGTGGTAAGAAGAATGTAATAATTTTGATGGGATGATTGCACCACGGCTGCACATATATAGAATTAAGAAGTACATCAGTGGATATTCTAAGTTGACAGTGCAAGGATTATGTGCCTTAATAGTATAAGTTGTGTTTGAAAGGACTAAAGAGTTATTAAGTCGTGAAAGAAAGTAAATTGGATACCCAAATGGAATTGTCTTTTTTCGTGGTTTAACTGGTAATAAAATCGGGCTCATGGTAAGTGGTGTGGTTATGTAGCGAAAGGAGTGAACACAGGAGAGGATTTTATTTGTGATTGAGTTAATCGATACAGTTATAGGGTATAAGTATATACTTAGTTATATAGTTAAGTATTCAATCTAACAGTAAAGCCAAATGTGAAATAAAATGTCAATCAAGGACATGACACTCTTTAAATATGCAAACGAAGAGTTTAAATACAATGCATGTTTGTGTATTGATGTAAAAGTTACATAGTATGTAATAGTATGTATAGAATATTCATAAACACACTGTCGAGCCGACAGTCAATTCATGTGGGAGTGACTTTAGTTCAGAGTTCCTTCGCTTATAACTAATGAATTAATTTATCTGACTGTTTTTGTACTACTGTATTCTTCCAAGTATTCGCATACAATTCAAACTGTAGTTAATGTATTGAACCTTTTTAACACACATTCAAAGAAGTATATTTGGCAGAATTCATAGATTCCTTTCAGTTAAATGAATTCGAAAGCTCCCAATTAATTTACAGAAGGATAATGAAAGTCGTCTTTTATATGCATGAGGTGGTTTACAGATAAGATGAGTTAAAACTTTAAAGTGTACATGGTGTACACTTGCAGAACACGTTTTGACCTATTTAGCTCACAAGAGGTTTACAAATCGAGAAGTAATATGTAGAGTCTAAAGTCGAGTAAAGAATTAAGCAAACTCAGCAATCTACTCAGCCATGAAAATCATCATCACACACTGCGAGCTATTTCATTCTCATCTCAATAATGCATGTATTTCGTTCTTTACAAAAGGAATCCTTACATTCTGCCACTTCATTTATAATCAGGTCTACACGAGTTACTAATATGTTTGTGTACAAAATATAACACTCACTCACACATATTATCCCAATCTCACAACAAATCTCATTCTTATATGGCACCTTTATACTGTATTGTGTTCCAAGTTAATAATGTGAAGAAAGAATGAGCACTTATATATAAG